>ERZ1645187.456-NODE-456-length-40130-cov-8.937767_pt1 | contig 40130 bp, 32 predicted proteins | sample MGYA00575352_ERZ1645187 | MGnify/ENA primary metagenome ERZ1645187 (study PRJEB40837, sample SAMN11349314) | freshwater sediment metagenome | isolation source: river sediment | host: Sediment | place: India: Wazaribad , New Delhi | collected 2017-02-21 ... | reverse complement strand
GCTCTACCTGCTGAGCTACTGAGTCATCCTCAATTTCCTTTGTTTTTCAAAGGCGATACAAAGTTAACCCATTTTTTTATTTGCCCAAGAAATGAATCTAAATAAAATGGAATAATTATAAGCTATTCCTTAATTTCATTATGTTTCAGCATAATATAAACATAAAAAAGGTACGATAAAATTGATATTTTTGTCCCATCGTAATCAATACTGCTTCATGAAAGATAAAATTGTTGTCATAACAGGGGCTTCATCAGGCATAGGCCATGCGCTGGCCAGAGCGTTTGCGGCAAGGGGTGCCAAACTCGCTTTGGGCGCCCGGAGGGTCGATAAATTAAACGAATTAAAGGCTGAATTGCAGCACAATGAAGTGCTTTGTGTGGAAACCGACGTCTCGGTGGAGACCGACTGCCAGCGATTAATCCAAACCACGGTTGACCATTTTGGCCGGATTGATATCCTAATCAACAATGCAGGCATTTCGATGAGGGCGCTGTTCAATGAAATAGATTTGAAAGTGATGCATCAACTAATGGATGTAAATTTTTATGGAACAGTTTATTGCTCAAAATACGCCTTGCCGTGGCTATTGAAAAGCAAAGGCTCACTGGTCGGTATTATTTCGATTGCCGGACATGTGGGATTGCCCGGACGCACAGCATATTCGGCATCAAAGTTTGCCGTACGCGGCTTTCTTGATACTCTCCGAATTGAACACCTTCACGATGGTTTGCATGTACTGGTGGCAGCCCCAGGTTTTACGGCCTCGGAAGTACGCAAAGTAGCATTGACCGCCGATGGAACCCCGCAAGGCGAAACACCCAGAAATGAAGCAAAAATGATGAGCGCGGAAAAATGTGCGCAACATATTGTCAATGCGGTAGAAAAAAGAAAAAGAGAACTAATCCTAACGTTTTTAGAGGGAAAGTTTACTGTTTTTCTGGGCAAATTCTTTCCATCTTTGCTTGATAAATTAACATACAATATGATGGCTAAAGAACCTGATTCACCTTTTAAGAAAAAGAGATGATAAGTTTCGAAACAAAATACCGTGTCTGCTACGGCGATACCGACCAGATGGGCGTAATGTATTATGGGAACTATCCCCGTCTGTATGAAATCGGGCGGACCGACCTAATCCGCAGTTTCTGGAAATCGTACAGACAAGTGGAAGAAGAGGGGATTATCCTACCGGTTCGTTCGATGCATGCCAATTACTACAAACCGGCCTATTACGACGAACTAATCACCATTAAAACTACCATTAAAGATATTCCTCAGGTAAAGTTTAAGATTATTTCGCAAATATATAACGAATCAGGTGAGTTGATTAATGAAGGTGAAGTAGTATTGGGGTTTATGGATAAAGCAACCGGTAAGCCGCGCAGGGCACCCGACGATTTTGTGGCCGTTCTGCGAAAATATATTTCATGAATTAGCCTATATGCCTTTAGCCTGCATGTAACCAAACAGGATGATGGCAACTATAATGATTCCAACACCGATAATTTTATTGGCCCATCCCAATCGGTCGATAGTTAACTTATGTCGGAAGAGATTGGCAAAGCCAGTAAGCACAATCCACCAAACAGAACCGCCAGAAAATATACCTGCAATAAGCAACAAAGCTTGTCCGAGTTGTGAAAGTTGCAACACAATGCTGTATCCTGAAAATATTGCAATAAATACAAAGATTGCCAGCGGGTTAGATAAGGTTATCAAAAAAGTGGTCAGAAAGTCCTGAATGTACGAAGATCCTCTTTTTTTAAATTTACGAATATCCTTCGCCGGGTTTGATCTGAAAATATGTATGCCTAGCAGTACCAAAACCAACAGTCCAATCAGTTTAAAATAGATTTCATACTTTTCAATAAAATCGATAATAATGGTCAGACTAAAGCCGGCTACTATTGCATAAAGGGCATCGGCAACGGAAATTCCAAGTCCCGAAAAGATTCCTGATTTCCAGTTTTTGCTGACTGTACGTTGAATACAGAGCATGCCCAACGGGCCAAGCGGAACTGAAACAGCAATTCCAACAATAAAACCTTCAATCAAGAAATGTATATCCATATCTGCAAAAGTAGTTCAATTTATTTTTGGCTGTATCAAAATCTGATCTCCTAAACACTTTAACAGAATATTACTATTTTAGTTCAGATTTAAACTATCGACATAATGGAACAGAATATTGCCATCGGCTCAAGGGTTCGACACCTTCGTTACGGAAAAGGAATTGTCAACGACGATAAGATAACTGCTTGGGAAATCTATTTCGAAAAGAGTGGAAAACTGGAAGTAAGCAAGCGAAGTGAAGAACTTGAGTTTTCCGAACAGCTCTTCGATGCACCCAAATCAACACTTTCGTTGAAAGAAATTGAAAAAGTCCTCAAATTTGTTCTCGAACAGTACAATGCTTTAGAAGCTATGGTCCCGCTTGGAGAGCGATGGAAAGGTGGAACTCTAATCGTGCAGCCAGCCAATAGCGAACTCCAATCGAAAGAGATTCCCGTCGAAGTATTCTTCCATAAAATTACAATGCTTCGCGACCGACTCAGGGTTCTTGAGCAAAATATCAATTCGCATAAAGTGCTCGATGATGCTGAGAAAGTTGAACTACAACAATACATTACCCGAATTTATGGCAGCCTTACCACTTTCAATTTTCTCTTTGCCGAAAAGAACGACTATTTTGTAGGTCAAAAATCATGATTGTTTCAATCAGAATTAGTTTGTGAATTATTAACTGAATTTTCGTAAAATGAAAAAAATAAGCCTCCTTATGATTGGTTTACTGGCCATATTTTATACCTCAAACGGTCAACAAGTGCTCAAATTGTGGCCTGATGGTGCTCCGGGAGACAATGAATGCCCGCAACCTGAAGAAACATTCGAAGGAAAAAGAGTGAGGTTTGTATCCGAACCTACATTAACAGTTTACTTGCCCGAGGCTGACAAAAACAGCGGTGCAGCCATAGTAATCTGTCCGGGTGGCGGTTATTGGATTGAAGCAATGGATCACGAAGGATACGATTATGCTGCCTTTTTACAGGAAAAAGGAGTTGCCGGTATCGTTTTGAAATATCGTTTGCCATATGGGCATCACGAAATTCCGTTGCTCGATGCCCAACAAGCTATTCGTTTGGTTCGTTCCAATGCAAAAGAATGGGGTATTGATCCGGCAAAGATTGGCGTTTCAGGTTTTTCGGCCGGAGGGCATCTGGCTTCAACAGCTGCCACCCATTTTAATCCTGAAAATATATGGGAAAAGAATCCTTTAGCCAACATCAGTTGTCGTCCTGATTTTGCCGTTTTGATTTACCCGGTGGTAACCATGAACGAACAGTGGGGCCATATGGGCTCGAGAGAGAACCTGTTGGGTAAAACGCATGATTTAAAGCTTATCAACTATTACAGCAACGAATTGCAGGTAACCTCACAAACACCTCCAACTTTTATCATTCTGGCTGACGACGATACAGGTGTACTTCCGCAAAACAGTATTGAATATTACTCAGCCTTAAAACGAAATGGTGTGCCTGCCGAAATGCATATCTTCAATGAAGGTGGCCACGGTTTTGGTATGTACAAAAAAGGAAAAGCTCATGATAATTGGCCGGAAATACTGGTTGTATGGATGAAAAGCAGACAAATTATACCATAACTTCAATTGAACGATGAGCTTTCCTCCAAACAGAGTCTTAAAGTATTGTCCCAGATGTGGTTCTATAAGATTTATACCACAATCCACGGGACGTTCGTTCAGGTGCGAAGCGTGTCACTTTCATTATTTTATCAATAGTTCGGCTGCCGTTGCGTGCCTGATTTTAAATGAAAAAAAGCAGTTAATGCTTGCGCGGCGCGCCATTGAACCAAATGCCGGGACGCTCGATTTGCCTGGTGGTTTTATTGATCCGGGAGAGTCGGCAGAAGAGGCTGTAAGGCGAGAGATGATGGAAGAGTTACAAGTCGAGGTAACCAGAATGAAATATATGGCATCATTTCCCAATACCTATCCATTTTCAGGTATTGATATTTACACTGTCGATATGGCATTTATTTGCGAAATCGAGTCGACAGACAGAGTTATTCCGGGTGATGATATTTCAGCAGTCGAATTTGTTTCTCCCGAGCAAATCAATATTGACGAACTCGGGTTCGACAGTATGAAGAAAATAATTAGTTATTATATTTCAAATCACTATTAATGAATTTAATAGAACGAATAGAAGCCCTTCGCGGTACAATGGCCCAAAAACAAATTGATGCTTATATTATAACGGGAACCGATCCTCATCTCAGTGAGTATATTCCCGATTATTGGAAAACAAGAGAATGGATTAGCGGTTTTAGCGGATCGTATGGAAGGGTAGTGATAACTTCCAATCAGGCGGCGTTGTGGACCGACTCAAGATATTTTCTTCAGGCTGAAGAGCAGCTAAAAGGATCGGAAATGATAATGATGAAAGACCGTCAACCCGACACAATTTCATTTGACAATTGGATTATTGGCCAATTGCGTAAGGGAGCTATTACAGCTGTTGATGGGCTGACCATTTCGGCACGTGAATTTCAGTCGCTTCAACAAAAATTAGATGCGAATGGCATCACTTTAGTCCAAAGCGACGATCTGCTTTACCCCATATGGAAAGATAGGACAGCTATACCCGATGCTGTAGCCTATAGTCATGAAATGAAATATGCCGCTATTTCAAGAGAGGAAAAATTTGAACTGATACGCTCAAAGCTTCATCAACTTGGTGCCAGCGCAACCATTATTACGTTGCTCGATGACATTGCCTGGAGCTTCAATCTGCGGGGCTGCGATATACAGTACAATCCATTTGTTACAGCTTATGGTTATATTTCTCTTTCGCAAGCAATTCTATTTGTCGATATGGTTAAGATTCCAAATTCGCTTAAGGATATACTCGTCAAGGAGAATATTATACTGAAGCAATATGGCGAGTTTCAATCTTTTCTGTCACAAATCAAGGATCAAAACATTCTGATAGATTTCGACCGTACAACTATTAACATTTACAATCAATTATCAGATTCAAATCAATTGATTGATGAAGTTTCAATCCCTACAAAACTGAAATCGGTAAAAAGTAAAGAGCAGATTATGGGAATGAAAAAAGCCCATATTCGTGACGGGGCTGCCATGGTCAATTTTCTGCACTGGTTCGGGCAAAATTTTGGAAAGATGGTGATGACAGAGATGACTGTTGTTGATAAATTATTTGAATTTCGCTCGCAGCAGCAACTTTTTGCAGGTATCAGCTTTCATCCCATAGTGGGTTTTGGGGCACATGGGGCCATTGTACATTATTCTGTTAGTAAAGCCTCGGATATTGCGGTTGAGAAAGATGGAATTCTGTTGATCGATTCTGGCGGCCATTATCTTGACGGAACAACTGATATTACACGAACCATTTCGACAGGAAATGTTACGCTTCAGCAGAAAAGAGACTTTACGATTGTACTGAAAGGAATGATCGGATTAGCGAATGCTGTATTCCCAGAAGATACAAAAGGCTATTCGCTCGATAGTTTTGCCCGAAAGTCGCTATGGGATAATGGGATAAACTATGGGCACGGAACCGGGCACGGAATTGGTCATTTTTTAAGCGTACACGAAGGTCCAATGAGTATTAGGCAGGAATATAATCCGGAACCGATTCTCGAAGGTCAGATTTTAAGCAACGAACCTGCCATGTATCGAACGGGCCAATATGGCATTCGTACCGAAAATGTCATATTGTGCGAAAAGAGAATGAGTACCGAATATGGAAATTTTCTGGGGTTTGAAACCATTACGCTTTGTCCGGTTGACCAAAAACTTGTACTGCCCGAACTATTATCTGCCGAAGAACGTATATGGCTGAACAACTATCATCAACAGGTTGTAAATGAGTTAAGCCCTCTGTTGGATGAACCGGTAAAAAAATGGCTTTCAATGCAATGGGTGCCATTGCCAATTGTCTGATGCGAATGAAAAGAACGCTGAGTTTACTAATTTCCCTTTTGTTTCTTTCGCTATGGAATGTTAGCGCACAATATTATGTGGTAGGTCAGGATCCTGCATCTGTTCGGTGGAAACAAATCAATACTCCACGATTTCAGATAATATATCCCGGCGATTTTGAGTCAAATGCTCAGCGACTGGCTGCAATTCTTGAAAAAACTTATCTATTCGCCGGAAAAACATTACAACATCAACCCGGAAAGATTTCGGTGATACTGCATACCGAAACAGTAAGGTCAAATGGATTTGCTGCATGGGCCCCATCGCGAGTGGAAATGTTTACTGTACCGCACCAAACTATATATCCGCAGGAATGGTTGCAGCAACTTGCCATTCACGAATACAGACATGTCGTACAGATTGATAAAATCGGTACCGAATTACCTAAAATATTCAAAATTATTCTTGGAGAGCAAGCTGCCTCAATGGCCATTGGTGCTTACTTGCCATTCTGGTTTCTCGAAGGCGATGCTGTGGCTACTGAAACTGCCCTCAGTCGAACAGGACGAGGACGACAACCCTCTTTTGAAATGGAGTTGAAAGCGCAGGCACAGCAAATAGGCCTATACAGCTACGACAAAGCTTATCTGGGTTCATATCGCGATCATATTCCGAACTATTACCAGTTAGGCTATCAGTTGGTGGCGCATGGCCGCGACAAATACGGGCAAAACATGTGGGGAAATATACTGCATCGGGTTGCACGCAAACCGTTGTCATTGAATGCATTTTCAAAAGGAATTAAATTAGCGACAGGGAAGACCATGGTTCAATTTTATCAGGAAAGCCTTTCCCGTTTTCAAGATTCGACTACCGTTCAGAAAATAAAAAACACTTTCCCGGCATCACAAAATGTCAACCAATCAGGAATAGAATACACCAGCTACCAATATCCCCATTTTATTAATGATTCACTTTTTTTTGCGGTCAAGGAATCAATTAGCGATATTTCTCGCTTTGTAACGATCAATCAATCCGGAAAAGAGACGCACATTTTTACACCTGGTAGCATCAATGAGGAATCAGTCGATTTTCGTCATAATTGTATTATCTGGACAGAAACAAAACCTGACCCCCGATGGGTACACCGTGAAGCTACGCTATTGAGAATCTATAATATTCAGACGAAAAAATTATTTGAAAAACGATTTACCGAAAGAATATACGCACCGGCATTATCGCCAGACGGGAAAGTAGTTACAGCAGTCAAAATTGATATGCTAAACCAATCGGAACTTGTTCTGATTGCTGCTGAAAATGGCAAAATAATTCATGAAACCAAACTTCATTCACAACAACAACTGTTAACACCGTCGTGGGACAACAACAACAGAGATTTATATGCCATTGTTTTAGGCGAAAAAGGTAAATCGTTGGTTAAAATTAATCCCTATTTATCAACTGTTGAATATCTTACTCCATACACACATACAGATATCAGAAAGCCGGTCCAAAATGGGAGATATGTGTATTTTACAGGCAGTTTTAATGGTGTTGATAACGGTTACGCCATTGATACGGAAACAAAACAAATCCATCGGGTAACTAATGTTCAGTATGGAATAAGGGATTTGCAAGCTAATCCGGAGGGTAGCTTATTGCTTTACAGTAATTATCAGTCAAATGGATTTCAATTAGTTAAGCAGAAAGCTGATTCGAATGACTGGGAGTTAACTGACTGGAACAAATCATACAGCTACCCGCTGGCCGATAAACTGACCTTGCAGGAATCCATTATTCATTTTGACTCAACTGATACAGCTTCTGATTATCCTGTCAAAAAATACTCAAAAGGGGCTCATCTTTTCAATTTTCACAGTTGGTCGCCTCTGTTCGTCGATACTGAAGAGGAAGAGGTTAGTGCCGGGTTATCTGTTATGTCGCAAAATAAGTTAAGCACAGCACTGACTGAATTAGGGTATAGATTTTCGTCGATTGACAATACCGGTAAATGGATTGCAAAGTTCCAGTATTCAGGTTTTTACCCTATCTTTGATTTGAGTCTGGATTACGGAAACCAGAAATCACAATATCTTAATATTACCAATTATATTGATCCGACCGGACAGGTAGTCAAAAGTGATACCACCCTGATTGGTTTTAAATATCAATTATTTAACTTAAAGGGAAATATCAAATTTCCGCTCAACCTTACTCACGGTAAAATGTACCGCCTCCTGCAACCAGAGATTCAGATAGAATATACCTCAGTTACGCAGGATAAATCAACACCATCAACTATTTTCCGGGGAAATATGATACCGTTTACCTACGGTCTCTATTTTCATAACCTGCTTAAGCAGAGCAACCGAGATTTACAAACGAAATTCGGTCAGGTTATTAATTTGCAATTCTCGCATACTCCATTTGGTGACAGGAATTTGGGTCAGATTTGGTCTGCCGAAACGATTATTTATCTTCCAGGTTTGTTCCGTAATCACGGTGTACGCTTATATGGAGGATTTCAGGAAAAAAAAGCTGGCCAATCGATGATGAATGACATGATTCACTTTCCAAGAGGATTTCAGAATGTTGTTAACACGGAACTTTTCTCGTTGCGCAGCGATTATGTATTACCAATTGTATACCCCGACTGGAGTATTGGAAGATTGGTTTACTTAAAACGCATTTGGGGGCGCATTTTCTACGATTATTCCGCGACTTCAATTCCTTACAATAATTTTCAAAATACGGGTAATTTTTCTCTCTCTTCGTGTGGGGCAGAACTCTATGCCGATTGTCATTTCCTGCGATTTATCGCTCCTGTTAAAATTGGCTACAGAGGATCTTACCTGACCAATTCAAGTTCTCTCATTTCAGAGTTTCTATTCTCCATAAATTTAAGTACGCTTTAAACCCTTCCTCAATCAAAAAACTTGCACATACTTCCGAATAAATTGAAAATGTTTAAATCTCACAACATGCTTTTGGTTGTAAACGAATGAAAATGAAGTACTAAAAGTCATATTATGTGGTTCTTCTGGCAACCTTAAAACTTTTGTAAAGAAAAAATAGGGGGGGGAAATGACAAATCATTAGTCGACAATTAAAGTCTTTGTTGTATTTCAATAGTTGCAATTTGTAATTTAATATTTGTAACGAAAGTGGAGCAGAATTATCTGTAAATAACCCAGTATTATTTACGAAAGTAAAAAATTCACTACTAACAAACTGTTATCAAACAAAACAGAGTAGGTGAGGAGTTTATAAAAATTATCAATTCAATTCAAATACATTTTAAATTTATAAAGTTCATAAAAACAGAGCATTATGTAATTATAATAAAGTATTATTTCATTTAAAATAATTAAAATTTACAGATAAATGTTAATATTCTACAAATTGATGTTTATTTTGTGAAATCAATAAATTCATTATCAATAATTTAAATTGTATTATATAAACTAAATATACAATACAAAATTTAAATAAAATTACCTTATAATGAATTATTTGAACAATTGAAACCTCTTGGAGCTTACAGATAGGTGTGAATACAAATGTAATTCAAAATTATTTTAAGAATCTTAATCGATTCAGCAAATGACGTACTGATATACTTTTGTAAATTGCAATATTTTGATTATAATTTGTAGTTGTGTAATCGATGAGTTACATTTGTATTGTCACTATAAATCTTTTGAAAAATGAAGGATCGGATAACACAATTTTTAAATGAAACTCAAATATCCTCAGCTGAGTTTGCCGATAAAATTGGAGTACAGCGTTCAAGTGTTTCACATGTTTTAAATGGAAGAAATTTTCCAAGCGCATCATTTATACAAAAAATGCTCACTGCATATACCCATCTCAACCCGAGATGGCTTTTGCTGGGGCAAGGACCTATGATTTTAGAGCAAAATATAAAATTTGAGCCTTCATTATTCGATGTTCCTACAGAAAAGATCAGGACAAACGAACCTGTTTTACCGGTCGAATCAACAGAAAAAAAAACAGATGGTCCGCACCCCACCAATATTCCTGTAACTAAGCAGGATTTGCAATCAACGACCGAAAATGATACTAAAATTCATGCCGCATCAACTGCACAAACAACTGGACTATTAAAGCAACTCGCTGATAATAAAAATATAGAGCAGATTGTTATATTCTACAGCGATAAAACTTTCACCAGTTACTTTCCGTCCTGAATATATTTCACCTATATTTGTAGAGTGTGAAAAAGGGAAATATTATCCATAAATGTCCAATTCACAGATGTAACTTAATACATTATTTGATAGGTGAAAAAATCGGTAGAGAATTTAAAAGTCCTTTCGAACAACCGGCTCAATAAGGACCATCACGTATTGATATTACAATCAGAAAATAAACTAAGGGATATTCAACCCGGACAGTTTGCCAATATATTGGTTGATAAGTCGCAAAGCACTTTTCTTCGGCGGCCATTCTCCATTCATTTCGTTGATTACGCGAAGAATACAATACACATCCTAATTAAAGGTATTGGAGCCGGAACCAAATGCTTGTCGCAATCACAGCCAGGCGAAAATCTCAGTGTAATATTCCCTCTTGGGAACGGTTTTACAATACCAGTGCAACCTTCGAAGGTTCTGTTGGTTGGCGGAGGGTGTGGAATTGCACCTTTGTTATTGCTGGCACAAACTCTAAACAACAAAAACCATCAGGTTCATATTTTATTAGGAGCTCGCAGTAAAGATGACTTAGTTGAGCTTGATGCATACCAAAAGTTTGGCACGCTGCATATTACAACTGAAGATGGTTCTTACGGGGAAAAAGGTTTTGTTACCCATCATCATCTGTTCGCTGATAGTTTAAACTCATTTGATTATATTTTCACCTGTGGTCCTGAACCAATGATGAAAGCAGTGGCTGCACAAGCAGCTAAAAACAATATCCAATGCGAAGTATCGCTTGAAAATACAATGGCTTGCGGATTTGGCGTTTGTTTATGCTGTGTAACAGAAACGACAGAAGGAAACCAATGCGTTTGTACAGAAGGTCCTGTATTCAATATTAAAAGATTAAAATGGCAGAATTAAATATCTCGATTGACCGTTTAATGCTTAAAAACCCGGTATTAACAGCTTCCGGGACATTTGGTTACGGCGTTGAATTTGATGACTTTTTTGATGTCAATCGGTTAGGGGGTTTTATCGTTAAAGGAACAACCTTTCACCCGCGACAAGGAAACCCTTATCCACGTATGGCCGAAACACCGTCGGGGATGCTGAATGCGGTGGGGCTTCAAAATGGTGGAGTCGATTATTTTGTTAAGAATATATATCCAAAATTAACTGGTTATCAGACTAATGTACTTGTAAACGTATCGGGTTCTACAGTTGAAGATTATATAGCATGTGCTGAACGGATAAATGAATTGGAACATATATCGGGAATTGAATTAAATATTTCCTGTCCTAATGTCAAAGAAGGGGGTATGGCTTTTGGAACCAGTTGCCCTTCGGCTGAAGCTGTTGTCAGGGCCGTCCGGAAAGTCTATCATCGGACAATGATTGTTAAGCTTTCGCCCAATGTTACTGATATTGCAGAAATAGCCCGAGCTGTTGAAAATGCAGGTGCTGATAGCGTTTCGTTGATTAATACATTATTGGGTATGGCTATCAATGCAGAAACTCGGAAACCGGTGCTTTCGACTGTTACAGGTGGTCTTTCAGGTCCGGCTGTTAAACCCATCGCACTTAGAATGGTATGGCAAGTCTATCAAGCTGTAAAAGTACCAATTATAGGGTTGGGCGGTATCATGAATGCCACCGATGCCATTGAATTTATGTTGGCAGGTGCCAGTGCAATTCAAGTTGGTACAGCTAATTTTATCGATCCGCTAACCACAATCAATATCATTGATGGTATGAACGATTACCTGGAACGGCACAAAATTGCATCAGCAAAAGAATTAATCGGTCAATTACAAATGTAATTTACAAATGTAAATGCATTAATCAACATTTCTTTTTCATGCGTGCGCTCAAATTACTCCTGATAATTATATTCTTATTGGTTAACACCTTTTCAGGTAATTATCTTTTTGTTCAAAGTGGAAAAAAACAACCAACAATTGAAAACAGAAATATAAATCGAATTCTGATCAATAAATTACTGGAAACGGAAAATGGCGTAATCATCGATGAAGTTATTGAACGGTTTCGAAATCAGAATAATTTAAAAGGACTTTCGGTTGCAATAGTCAGAAATGAAAAACTGGTATTTGTTCGCGGTTATGGTTTTTCCAATGAAGAAGATAAAATTAAAGTCAGACCCGAAAACTTGTTTAGGGTAGCCAGTGTATCGAAACTGATTACTGCAGTTGCTGTGATGAAACTTGTTGAGAGTGGAAAAATCACGCTCCATACCCCGGTATTTGGCAAATATGGAATTCTCAACGAGGAAAAATTTCTTAAAATAAAGGATAAACGACTGGAGAACATACGAATTATAGACTTATTAAACCATTCCGGCGGGTGGACACAACGATACGGAGATATTGCATTTCTCCCCAAAATCGTTTCGAAAGAGGTAGGCGACCCACAGCCTGTCGATATTGATTCGTATGTTAAGTTTGTTGTTGCCAAAAAAGTGCATTTCGACCCCGGAACTTTAAGCGCCTATTCCAATCTGGGATATATGCTGCTTGGGAAAATAATTTCTGTTGCTTCGGGCATGGATTATCAAGAGTATGTTAAAGAAGCCGTTTTGAAACCTTGCGGAATTGCTGATATGCAGCTTGGGAAAAGTTATGCCGAAGAGCGGCTGCCCAATGAGGTATTATATTACCAACCCGAAGATGCCAAACCAACTGAAGCATTCGATGGCAGCAACCGTTACGCAACCAAAGTATATGGCGGAAACGACATCACATTGCTAGGTTCTGCCGGCGGCTGGCTGGCCTCATCAATTGATTTAATGAAGCTTGTTGTGCGTATCGATAATAAAAAAAATGTTCCTGATATTCTCGCCTCCAAAAGTATTATCGAGATGACTAAAGTCAATCCAGACGGATTAGATCCGTTAGGATGGAGAAGTACCAATGAAAACGGCGAATGGTGGAGAACCGGAACATTAAATGGCACTTCGGCATTAATAAAGCGACAACCTGACGGATTTTCCTGGGTTATTTTATCAAATACCAGTAACTACAAAGGACCAAGATTGGCTATAGAAATGGATAGAGTAATGACAACTGTGCTTCACAAAGTGAAGGAATGGCCCGATCTGGATCTGTTTGCTTATTACAACAACTAAGAATCGAACATATTTTTATATTCTTTTGTTACTTAAACAGAATTCTTGCCGTATAGAAAAGCATAGAAAACATTTAAGTAATCAAACAATATGTCAGATTTTGAAATATTAATTCCAAAACTCGGCGAAAGCATTCAGGAGGCTACCATTACCAAAATCTTTGTTAAACAAGGAGATACGGTTAAAGAGGATGATATTCTATTTGAGGTGGCTACTGACAAAGTCGATTCGGAAATACCATCGCCCGTTGCAGGAACGGTTAAACAAGTGTTATGTGCTGAAAACGAAATTCTTGCAGTTGGAAAGGTTGCATTGATTATTGCATTAGGCGATACAAGCATTGATAAAATTGAAGCTAAACCAACTTCAGAAACGACACCGGAAACAGCTAAAGAGACTGTGATTGATGTGGAAAGTCTGAAATCAGAAAAAGAAAAGTCAAAAACAGAACGGTTTTTCTCACCACTGGTTAAGACAATTGCCGGGAATGAAGGTATAACGCTCGATGAACTGGAAAATCTTGCTGGAAGTGGAATTGGTGGACGTGTACAAAAAAACGACCTGCTCAATTATATCGAACGGCGTAAATCCGACAAAAAAGAAGCCCATTCGCAGCCAACAGCCACGCTTACAACTACATCTCAACCCACTGTTAATCAAATTCAAAAGGTTTCTGTATCTATAGGAGCTGAAGATACTATAGTTGAAATGGATAGAGTTAGAAAGCTGATATCCAATCATATGGTAATGTCAAAGCAAGTTTCGCCACATGTAACCTCTTTTGTGGAGGCCGATTTAACAAATATCGTACTCTGGAGAAACAAAGTTAAAGACGAATATCTGGTCAAGTATGGCGAAAAGCTAACTTATATGCCTTTGTTTACCGAAGCTGTAGCCAAGGCACTTTCCGATTTCAGAGGAATTAACGTATCAGTTGACGGTGACAAAATTATCTACCGAAAGCACATCAATATTGGAATTGCGGTGGCGACCAACAGCGGAAATCTTGTGGTTCCGGTTATAAAGGATGCCGATAACCGAAATTTGCTGGGAATCACGAAAGAGGTCAATGCGTTAGCCATTGCGGGCAGGGATGAAAAACTAACTGCCGACCAAATATCCGGAGGGACATTTACAATAACCAACTTTGGCTCCTTCGGAAACCTGACGGGCACACCCATCATCAATCAACCTCAGGCTGCCATTCTTGCCATTGGCACGATTGAAAAGAAACCAGCAGTAATAGAGACGATTACAGGTGATGCCATTGTTGTCCGACACAAAATGATGTTGGCCCTTTCATACGACCACAGGGTTATTGATGGCATGTTGGGCGGCAAGTTTCTTCGCCGTATAGCAGACTATCTTGAACAATTTGAAATTGATCGTAAAATCTAAAAACAAAACAACGCACTATATATGAATGCATTAAACGACATTCCTGTTGAAAAAAAATTTTCTGTTCTGCAAACTGATAAAAATCTACTCGAAGATTGGTATTACAAGATGGTGCTTGGAAGAATTATTGATGAAAAAGCTCCCAATTATTTAAAACAAGCCATTGGCTGGTCGTACCATGCACCGTATGCAGGCCACGATGGAATCCAGCTTGCCATTGGTCAAATATTTAACCGCGAAAAAGATCATCTTTTCCCCTATTACCGCGATATGCTTACCAATATTTCTGCAGGCTTAACAGCCGAAGAGATTATATTGAACGGTATTTCAAAGGCAAATGATGTCAATTCCGGTGGTAGACATATGTCGAACCACTTTGGAAAACCCGAATGGAATATCCATAATGTATCTTCGAGTACTGGTAACCATACGCTTCACGCTGTAGGTGTTGCCCGTGCTTTAAAATATTATAAGTCAAATGGTATAGCCATCAGTTCGCAGGGCGAATCATCTGTCAGCGAAGGCTATGTTTACGAGGCAATTAATGGGGCTTCGAACGAACAGCTACCAGTTATTTTTGTTTTTCAGGATAATGGCTACGGGATTTCAGTCCCGAAACAGGATCAAACAGCCAACAGAAAAGTGGCCAATAACTTTTCTGGATTCAAGAACTTGCGTATCATCCATTGTAATGGTAAAGATGTTTTTGATTCGATGAATGCTATGACTGAAGCCAGAAAATGGGTTCTTGAGAATCAGAAACCCTGTATCGTTCAGGCCAACTGTGTAAGGATTCATTCGCACTCCAATTCCGATAAACATGAACTCTACCGCAATGAGACTGAGCTAAATTATGTTCTCGAGTATGATCCTCTGGCAAAATTTAAACGATTGCTAATCAGATACAACAGATTGACTGAAGCTGAACTTTCGGCGATAGAAGAACAGGCCCGTGAAGAGGTAAAAAATGCTCATCGTACAGCTTTAACTTCACCTGATCCAAAGCCCGATTCAATTTTTGATTTTGTACTTCCCGAAGCATATGTTTCAGAAAAATATCCGGATGGAACACACCAATACAACGGTGAGAAGAAAAAACTGATCGAGGCATTGAATGAAACCCTCAAAGCTGAATTCAGGCATAATCCTGATACTTTTATCTGGGGTCAGGATATGGCCAACAAAGACAAAGGGGGAGTTTTCAATGTATCAAAAGGAATGCAAAAGGAGTTTGGGAAGCTAAGGGTTTTCAACGGACCAATTGCTGAAGATTTTATCACAGGTACTGCCAACGGAATGTCGCGTTATAGTGATAAAATTCGTATTGTTGTTGAAGGTGCTGAATTTGCCGATTATTTTTGGCCCGCCATGGAACAATTTGTTGAAACCACACACGAATATTGGCGAACAAATGGTCAATTCTCTCCAAATATAACCATTCGCCTGGCTTCAGGCGGCTATATTGGCGGTGGATTGTATCATTCGCAAACCATTGAGGGCGCTTTAGCTACTTTTCCAGGTATCAGAATCGTATATCCATCTTTTGCCGATGATGCTGCCGGATTACTTCGTACAGCCATGCGTTCGAAAGGGCCAACCATGTTTCTCGAACCAAAAGCGCTGTATAACTCTCCGGTTGCTGCCACACCAATTCCCGATGATTTTGAGGTTCCGTTTGGCAAGGCAAGAATTCGCAAAGAGGGGAATGATTTAACTGTTGTTACTTATGGAAATACTACTCATATGGTATTAAAGGTTGCTGAGAAATTGGCGAACGAGGGCAAACAAATTGAAGTGATTGATATTCGTAGTATTATTCCGCTCGATAAAAATACAATACTTGGTTCGGTTAAAAAAACCGGAAAAGTAATGATTGTTCATGAAGACAAGGTTTTCGGAGGCTTTGGTGGCGAACTTTCAGCCATTATCACCGAAGAGGCATTTCAATATCTCGATGCTCCGGTTCGACGCGTCGGCTCTACTTTCACACCTGTAGGTTTTAACAGAATCCTCGAAGCCGCAGTTTTACCCAACGAAGAGAAAATATATAACGAAGTTGTTAGTCTTCTGAAATATTGATTTTTTTGATATAAAACAATTAAAATGAACAAAACAGCTATATTTTACAGTTTCAATTCCCAAAAAACGGCCAAGATCGGTGAGAAGATTACCGAATTATTTGGCAAAGATAAAATTGATGTGAAGAATGCAGAAGTTTCGTCGAAAGACGATTTACTTCAGTATGAAAATCTGATTTTGGGTGTCCCAACCTGGTTCGATGGCGAATTGCCAAACTATTGGGACGAATTGCTCCCGGATATTGAAAGCTCTGATTTTAAAGGGAAAAAGGTGGCCATATACGGATTAGGTGACCAGAAGAATTATCCGGAAAATTTTTGCGACGGAATTGGAATTATGGCTTATACACTTCAAAGTCTTGGAGCAGAGATTGTTGGTTATACTCAAAAAGAAGGTTACCATTACGAAGCATCGAAAGCCGAAATCGATGGTCGTTTTGTAGGATTGCTTCTCGACCAGGAAAATCAAGCAAGATTAACCAACGAAAGAGTACAGAAATGGATATTGGTCATTCAGAACGAATTTAAATTATAGAGTCGATATTTAACATATCGATTTTCTTCGTAATTTAAGAATGAAGAAATAATGTCGTCATCATGCTTAAATTATTCAGGATAGTTATTTTCAGTCTCTCTGGAGTATTTATATTGTTAATCTCAATTTCTGTAAAAGATTACAAACCAACTTTTAAAACAGTCACATTTCGTACGGAGGAGGTGGCTTTACTAGAGCCGGGTTTTATCTTTTCTCAATCTGGAGTAACCGTTAAACCGATTCATTATATTGGTAAAATTAACTTTGCCAGTATTAATCCAGAAGAACGAAAAGAAAAGTTTATACAATATTTACTCCCTTCAGTAATCATCGTTAAAGATAAATTACTGAACGATTTGCACAGGATAGAGTTTATTGAAAAGAGGTTACAGGCTAAAGCCGAACTGTCTCTCGAGGATGCTGCTTTTTTTAAAGAAACAATGCAACTGTATGAAGCTGAATCAATAAACGACCTAAAAATTAAATTGTATCCACCACCCGTAAGTCTAATACTTGCTCAGGCCGCTCTGGAATCGGGTTGGGGAACTTCTCGTATCTTCCGTTTGGCAAACAACCCATTTGGAATTATATCAAGCTCACGAGAGGATACGCGAATTAAAAATCTACTTCTTTCGGATATTGAAGTAGAAATATTTATGCGCTCGTATAGTAGTGTTACTGAAGCTGTTGAACATTATTGTTTGATTACCTCTAAGTTAAGAGCCTACAAACAATACCGTGAAAAACGGTGGGAGGGGGCCTCGTCAACAGAACTGATACAGTATCTTGACAAATATCATCGAAGCGACGATTACCTGTCGCTAGCCAAATCAATTATATCGCAAAACAGGTTACAGGAGTACGATATTATGACAATTGATCCTCAATATGTTAATAAAGAGGGTTTATTATCGATGTTAATGAAAAATTAATTATTTGATAAACAAGAACTTTTAATTTTAAGTTGAAGGTTCTTTATCTTTGTATCGTAAATAATTATTATGATGAAAGCAAAGAAAAAGATTGCCATTGTAGCTCACGACAATCGTAAAAAAGACATAATTGAGTGGGTAAGCTACAACTGGAACGAATTGATTCAACATAGCCTGATATGTACCGGAACAACCGGCCGACTTGTTGACGAAACCATCAGAGAAAAATGCAAAGAGAATGATTCTGTTCCACCAGAAATAACAAGGTTAAAATCCGGACCATTGGGTGGTGACCAGCAATTGGGTGCGATGATTTGCGAAGGAAATATTGATTTGCTGATATTTTTCTGGGACCCGATGCAGCCACAACCTCATGAAGTAGACGTTAAAGCTTTGCTGCGAATCGCGGTATTGTATAACATTCCAACAGCATCAAATCGCTCGACAGCTGACTTTATTGTATCATCGCCATTATTTCACAGAGATTATCAACCAATTATAAAAGATTACAATACCTATATTACGAGGCCAATCGAATAATGATTGGCCTTCCTTATTCTTCTTTATCCGCTACAAAAGTTATTGAAACAGAATTGATGCAATAACGCAATCCGGTTGGAGGTGGACCATCGTCGAAAACATGCCCCAAATGTGCATCGCACTGCGAACAGGTAATCTCGGTGCGAATCATTCCGTGACTGGGATCTTTAATGATATTAATAGACTTGAGCGAATTCACATCATTAAAACTGGGCCAACCGCATCCCGAACGGAACTTAGACGATGAATCGAATAAATATGCTCCACAGCATATACAGTAGTATTTTCCTTTTTCGTAAAAATCATAGTACTTGCCGGTAAACGGAGCTTCTGTTCCTTTCTCTCTTGTCACTGCAAATTGAGTTGGGGACAAAATTTCTTTCCATTCTTTTTCGCTTTTCGTCACTACTGGTTTTGAGTACTTTTCTTCAAGTTTTTTTACACTTATATCTTGTGCCATTGCATTGAAAAATATTAAATTCATTATACAAAAGAATAATATTTGCTTCATTGCGTTCTTTTTCTTCAGTTTAACGAGAAAGTGTCAATAAGGTTTCTTTGGTTAAAATCAAAAAATATATTGTCTTATAATTAACATTATGATAATTAAGATATATAAAAGAATTGGGAGCAAAACTCCCAATTCAAAATGTCTACTTATTGAGTTCTTCGAATTTATCCATCATTTTCAGACGGTAATATAAATTTTTCAACTGTTCTTTAATGTAAGTATCATTTGGATTGTATTGAACAGCTTTCTCAAGATACGGAACGGCTTTCGCAAATTCTTCATCCGATTTTACTTTTTCTGCTTCATACCGGGCTTGATCGTTTGTTGGTACAGAGTTGGCAACCTCAAATTGCTTTACACCCCGATTGAAATATATTACACCAATGTTATAATAAGCATCAGCATAATCAGATTTCACTTCCGTAGCTTTTATATATTCTTTGATTGCATCTTCCTGGCGGCCAAGTTTATCAAGCGCTACACCTTTTGCCAAATAAAACGATGGATTATCTTTCTCTTTTTCGATTGCTTTGTCAAGATAACTAATAGCCTCATCTGGTTTACCGGTTGTAATATAATAGTTAATCAGCTGAACCAAAATACTCTGATCTTCCGGGTATTTATCAAAGGCCTCTTTCATTATGTTAACAGAAGTAGCCGTATCACCTTTCTGCTGATAGGCTGAGATCATCTGTGCATAGGCTGAGCCACCGTTGTATCCATATTTTGCACAATCGGCAAAATATTTAATCGCTTTATCATATTGTTTCGCATTGATAGCTGCCAAACCGGTATTGTACATGATTGCAGTATCAATTGGAGTGTCTGTTTTAAGCATTGGAGCATCTTCAATGGCCAGAACTTTTTCAAAGTAGTCAGTTGCTTTGGTAAAATCTTCCGTTTGGAAAGCATCGATAGCCAGATTAGTCAAAGTACCGACAAAACCGAGAAGCTTCAATTTTAATGCCGGGCTGCCACCTTTTGGAGTAAGTTCAACCGCTTTCATGAACGATTTGTGCGCTTCTTCTACAGGGTTCTCAACCAACGATTTATAATTGGCATCAGTCGATTTAATAATGGCTTCTATGATTTCGCCACGAGCTTCCCATGAATTGGCCCAGGTTACTGATTTTTCAGCTTTGGGGTTATTGGGATCGACTGTTTCCTGAATAGCTTCCCAAGCTTTATCAAGCTTACCGCTTTCCTTCAGACTTAACGCAGTTGCAACCTTGCCTCTTTGTGCAAAAACTGTCGTACCTGCAAGTAAAATTAATGCTGCAAATAAAATCCTTTTCATTTTCAAATAGTTTGCGTTTTATTTTACAAAATTGTATGTTTTTTTTTAATGTACAAAAAACCTAATCATTTATTATTCTTCCTGATTATCAACTACTTCATCAATATCAATATCGGTTTCACTGATAACTTCCTCCTCTACGGTAGAAGTTTCAACACGGGCTATTGAAGCTATCGAATCTTCATCGCGCAGATTAATCAGTTTAACACCTTGCGCCGCGCGCCCGGTCATTCGGATTTCGGAAACAGGAAGACGGATTGTAACTCCGGCTTGGGTAATAATCATCAAATCGTCTGTATCTACAACATTTTTGATAGAGACAAGCGAACCGGTTTTTTCGGTGATGTTGATAGTCTTTACCCCTTTCCCACCCCGGTTGGTTACACGGTAATCTTCAATTTTAGAACGCTTTCCGAATCCATTTTCAGATACAACCAAAATGTCTTCATTTTCATTCTCAACACAAACCATGCCAACCAGTTCGTCGCTTTCGCTACCCAGCGTTATCCCACGAACCCCTGAGGCTGTCCGTCCTATGGCACGTGCGTGGCTTTCGTGAAAACGAATCGCTTTGCCCGATTTAACTGCAAGCATAATTTCGTGGTTGCCATTGGTCAAACGTGCTTCAAGCAGCTGGTCATTTTCACGGATAGTGATGGCATTTACCCCATTTTGGCGTGGACGGGAATAGGCTTCGAGCGAAGTCTTTTTAATCGTCCCCTTCTTGGTACAAAGAATAATAAAGTTATTGTTGATGTATTCCTCGTCTTTGAGCGATTTAACATTGATATAGGCCCTTACCTGATCATCCGGTTCAATACTTAACAAGTTTTGGATGGCTCTTCCCTTGGCTGTTTTGGCACCTTCAGGAATCTCATATACTTTGAGCCAGAAGCATTTACCCTTTTCAGTAAACAGAAGAAGGGTATTGTGCATGGTAGCGATAAACATATGTTCGAGGAAATCTTCATCACGCGTGCTCGATCCTTTCGAACCGACACCCCCGCGTGACTGAGTACGAAACTCGCTAAGCGGGGTACGTTTAATGTAGCCCATATGTGATATGGTTATCACCATATCGTCGTCGGCATAAAAATCCTCCGGATTAAATTCTTCAGCCGCATGAACAATTTCGGTTTTACGGGCATCGCCATAAGCCGATCTAATCTCAATCAACTCATCCTTGATGATTCCCATTCGGATGGGCTCGTTGGCCAAAACCTCTTTCAGCCATTCAATATGCTTACAAAGATCTTCATATTCCTGATGAATCTTATCTCTCTCGAGACCGGTCAATCGCTGCAGACGCAAATCAAGAATGGCACGCGCCTGAATTTCGTCCAGATCGAAATTGCTAATCAACCCTTCACGGGCTTCGTCAGGCGTTTTAGCATTTCGAATCAGTTCAATCACTGCATCAAGATTGTCGATGGCAATAATTAAACCTCTTAGAATATGAGCTCTTTTTTCCGATTGTTCCAACTCATATTGAGTGCGGCGAATAACCACTTCGTGGCGATGCTCCACAAAGTAATGAATCAAATCCCTGAGGTTCAACATCTGCGGGCGGCCTTTAACCAGTGCAATATTATTGACATTGAAGGCGGTTTGCAGAGCTGTGAACTTGTAGAGCTTGTTTAACACTACGCTGGCCATCTCATCGCGCTTGATATCGATAACAATACGCATACCCGAACGGTCAGACTCATCGTTGATATTGGAGATCCCCTCCAACTTCTTCTCGTTGACCATATCGGCAATCTTGATAATCAACTCAGCCTTGTTCACCATATACGGAATCTCGGTGATAATCAGCTTTTCGCGACCGTGCTCAGTTGTTTCAATTTCGGCTTTGCCCCGTACCACGATACGTCCTCGACCCGTTTCAAAGGCTTCACGCACACCGGCATAACCATAAATAATTCCACCTGTGGGAAAATCGGGGGCCTTAATCTTTTCGATCAAAACATCCATCGGCACCTGATGGTCGTCGATGTAGGCAATAATGGCATTAATGGTATCGGTTAAATTGTGTGGTGGCATATTGGTAGCCATACCTACTGCAATACCCGAAGCGCCATTAATCAACAGGTTGGGGAATTTAGTAGGCAGCACAGTCGGCTCGGAGAGCGATTCGTCGAAATTGGGTTGAAAATCAACCGTATTTTTATCGAGATCGGCTAACGCCTCTTCAGCAATCTTCTTCAATCGAGCTTCAGTATAACGCATGGCTGCCGGACTGTCGCCGTCAATCGATCCAAAGTTACCCTGACCATCAATCAAAGGATAGCGAAGCGACCACTCCTGGGCCATACGAACCATGGCGAAATAGACTGACGAGTCGCCGTGAGGGTGAAATTTACCCAATACCTCCCCTACAATTCTTGCTGACTTTTTGTACGGACGATTAGACATGGTGCCCAACTCGCTCATTCCATACAAAACACGACGATGAACCGGTTTTAGGCCGTCCCTGACATCGGGCAGCGCACGCGATACAATCACCGACATTGAATAGTCAATGTAAGCCGATTTCATCTGCTCCTCGATATTTATAGGTATAATTCTTTCAATTTCAGACATATGAATCAATATTTCTTAATCAAAATGTGTTAAAAAAGCAACACAAAAATAATCATTTTAACCGAAAGGAAAGAATAGCCGGTGCTTTAAAATTAACATTTCTGATTATTGGTCTATTTGACAAAACGTCAGTGCGACTGACACAAATAAATCCTGTTGTTTTCATAAAAATTATGCAAATCAAATTACAAATAACCCATTCACGCTCAAAGTATAATCACCACTAAAACCAATATGGGCCAATAAAAATGGGATATTCATATGAAGGTATTGCATCGAATAATTCATTAATTTAGTCGCAGGAATGATTTTTGATCAAAGCTACAGAAAGAGATTACAGAGATATGGATTCAAAATTTTCACCCAGGATTAAAGATGTACTGACCTACAGTCGCGAAGAGGCTATCAGGTTGGGCAACGATCATATTGGCACTGAGCATCTTTTCCTCGGAATCCTCCGCGATGGCGAAGGTGTGGCCATTGACGCGATGGAAAGCCTCGGAATCGATTATTCAATAGTCAAACGAGAGATTGAACTTCACCTGCGTAAAGGCAGTCCGCTGGGTATGGATGCCACTATACCGCTATTGAAAAATACTGAAAGGGCACTAAAGGTTGTTTTCCTCGAAGCCCGTGCCATGAACGAAAATATTGTCAATACAGGCCATCTGCTTTTGGCTATCCTAAAAGAGAAAGAGAGCCTGGTAACTTCACTTTTTAAAAACAGAGATTTGAGCTACGAAGATTTTAAATCAAAGATAGAAGAGCTTTCCCAGGTGGAAAACAAATCTGATTTTCCGGAAGACAGCGACGAAAACGAAGAACTCTATTCACGCGGAAGCAGTTCAGGTTCGTCGGGGTCGAAAAGCAGCAATGCTCCCAAAACCGACACCCCGGTACTCGATAACTTCGGTGTCGACATTACCAAAGCAGCCGTTGAAGGCAGCCTCGACCCCATTGTTGGCCGCGAAAATGAAATTCAACGTATTGCACAGATTCTAAGCCGACGCAAAAAGAACAACCCGGTTCTGATTGGTGAACCCGGGGTTGGTAAATCAGCTATTGTCGAGGGTCTTGCTTTGCGAATATCGCAACGAAAAGTATCGCGCGTACTCTTCGACAAGCGTGTCATCAGCCTCGACCTTGCTTCAATTGTTGCCGGAACCAAATATCGCGGACAGTTTGAAGAACGCATGAAGGCTATTCTCAACGAATTAGCTAAAGTCGACAACATTATTCTCTTTATCGACGAGATTCATACTATCGTTGGTGCCGGTGGTGCAACCGGTTCGCTCGATGCCGCCAACATGCTAAAACCCGCCCTGGCCCGCGGCGATATCCAATGTATTGGGGCAACCACACTTGATGAATACCGCCAGCATATCGAAAAAGATGGTGCATTGGAGCGTCGTTTCCAGAAAGTGATGGTGGAGCCAACTTCTGTCGAAGAGACCATTGAAATTTTAAATAACATCAAGGAACGTTATGAAGATCATCATAACGTTACTTATACCCCCGAAGCCATTGAAGCGTGTGTCAAATTAACTACCCGTTATATTTCCGATCGTCACCTGCCCGACAAGGCAATTGATGCACTGGATGAAGCTGGATCGCGCGTGCACATCTCCAACATCTCAGTTCCCGAAAGAATTGTTAAACTGGAAGAGAAAATTGAAGAGACTCGCAATGAGAAAATCCAGGCCGTAAAAAGTCAAAATTTCGAACTGGCAGCCAGCTTCAGAGACAAAGAGAAGAATCTGTTAAGCCTCCTCGACAAGGAGAAAGAGGCATGGGAAAAAGAACTCGAAAGCCACCGTGAAGTGGTGGGTGAAGAACAGGTGGCCGATATTGTAGCCATGATGTCGGGCATACCGGTTCAACGCATTGCACAGGCCGAAGGCAAACGGTTGCAGAATATGTACAACGATATGAAAAAGAGTATCATTGGACAAGACGAAGCCGTAGAGAAAATTACCAAAGCCATTCAGCGTAACCGTGCCGGACTCAAGGATCCCAACAAACCCATTGGCTCGTTTATTTTCCTTGGCCCTACCGGTGTTGGTAAAACACAATTAGCCAAGGCTTTGGCACAATATCTTTTCGATACGCCCGATGCGCTTATCCGTGTCGACATGAGCGAATACATGGAGAAGTTCTCTGTTTCCCGTCTCGTCGGTGCTCCTCCCGGCTATGTGGGCTACGAAGAAGGTGGCCAGCTGACTGAAAAAGTACGACGAAAACCTTATGCCGTTATCCTGCTCGACGAAATCGAAAAAGCACACCCCGATGTTTTCAATATCCTGCTTCAGGTGATGGACGAAGGGCGGCTGACCGATAGCCTGGGACGCAAGATTGACTTCAGGAATACCATTGTCATAATGACATCCAATATCGGCACCCGCCAGTTGAAAGAGTTCGGCCAAGGTGTGGGCTTCTCGAACCGCAAAACGGCAGAAGAAGAAAACGAACACGCCAAATATGTGATTCAAAAAGCATTGAAAAGAGCGTTTGCCCCTGAGTTTCTTAACCGTGTCGATGATGTGATCATGTTCAATGCACTCGAAAAAGAGCATATCTTCCAGATTATCGATATCGAACTTAAAGGGTTGTTCCAGCGCGTCGAATCATTAAAATATAAGCTGGAACTGACCACTGCCGCTAAGGACTTCATTGCAGAGAAAGGTTTCGATCCGCAATTTGGTGCGCGTCCGTTAAAAAGGGCTATCCAGAAGTATCTCGAAGATGAAATGGCAGAGGTAATTATCGGAAGCGATATCACTGATGGGGATGTTATCTCTATCGACCTTGACGAGAACAAGGAGAAGATTGTAGCCAGAGTGATACACCCTGCTACAGAATGAGCAATCAAGCTTATCAGAATATCAAACAGGTTACCCAAAAGGTAGCCTGTTTGATTTGATGGGAGTATCTTTTTCGAGCAATTTAGCCTCATTCCAGTATAAATCCATCTCTGCCAGCGACATATCATGCAGCGATCTTCCTTTCAAAAGAGTCTGTTCCTCCAGATAATTGAAACGGCCAATAAACTTCTGATTGGTGCGTTCAAGGGCACTTTCCGGGTCAAGTTCATACAAGCGGGCCGCATTAATGATTGAAAAGATAAAATCGCCCAACTCTTTCTCCATATTGATCCGGTGGTTGGCTTTCATCTCCGCTTCCAGTTCATCCAACTCCTCTCTGACCTTATCCCAAACCTGTTCTTTGGCCTCCCAGTCGAACCCTACACCACGTGCCTTTTCCTGAATCCGGTTGGCCTTGACCATTGCCGGCAAAGCAGCTGGTACCCCTTCGAGCACACGTTTGCTCCTCCCCTTTTCCTTTAATTTTAAGGCTTCCCAATTCTCTTCTACCTGTCGGGCAGTCTGGGCATTGGCATCCGAAAAAACATGCGGATGGCGGTAAATTAGCTTGGCAATCAGCGAATGGATAACATCTCCCATATCGAATTGCCCATTCTCACTTCCAATTTTCGCATAAAAGACAATATGCAGTAATATATCGCCCAGTTCTTTCTTTATCTCGCCTGCGTTGGCATTCAAGATGGCATCGCCCAGTTCGTAAACCTCTTCGATAGTCAACTTCCGGAGCGATTCGTTGGTCTGCTTCATATCCCAGGGGCATTTGGCCCTCAATTCATCCATAATATCAAGCAGTTTACCAAACTCTGCCATTTGTTCTTCACGTGTCATCTATATTTCGATTTGCTGTTTATCTGGAGACGAAGGTATAAAAAATAGCCTCCCGGTAATTTCTGACTGTGCCTAAATAGCTCCAACCCAAAAAAAAGTATTTAATTTGTACAACCCGAAAAAAAGAGGATTAACCGGTATGATTGAAAACAGCTTTCAACTCGAAGGTATAGAACCGACTGATTTCTATGGAATTAGAAATACAAAACTCAATCTTATCAAATCTTATTGTCCAAAACTTTCGGTCACTGCCCGAGGCCACATCATCAAGGTAAAAGGCGATGCCAATGAAGTAAGTGATTTCGCGCGAAAATTCCAATCGATGATTGAACACTATTACCAGTTCAATTCCCTTTCCGACGAAATCATCAATCAAATCATGCTCGACGACCGGCTTCAAACCGATCCGGTAAATGGTTCCAATTCCGACGTGCTACTTTTTGGGAACAACGGAAAACCCATTAGGGCTATCACGCCCAACCAGAAGAAACTGATAGAATCGAGCTTGAAGAACGATATGCTTTTTGCCATCGGCCCTGCCGGAACAGGAAAAACCTACACGGCAATAGCACTTGCTGTTAAAGCATTAAAGAACAGAGAAATTAAGCGAATTATCTTAAGTCGTCCTGCAGTCGAAGCCGGCGAAAACCTGGGCTTTTTGCCCGGCGATTTAAAGGAAAAAATTGATCCATATCTGCAACCACTCTACGATGCACTGCTCGATATGGTGCCTCCCCGTAAGCTGGAAGAGCTGATGAAGGATGGCATTATCCAAATTGCCCCTCTCGCTTTTATGCGTGGCCGTACGCTAAGCAATGCCTTCGTCATTCTCGATGAGGCGCAAAACACCACCATCCCGCAACTTAAGATGTTTCTCACCCGTATGGGATTGAATACCAAGTATATCATCACAGGCGACATTACGCAGATTGACCTGCCCCGAAAGCAACAATCAGGCCTGATTATGGCGCTCAAAATATTGAATGGCGTCGAAGGTATTTCGAAAATACATTTTGATAAAACCGATATTGTGCGCCATAGGTTGGTCCGCGACATTGTAGAGGCTTACGACCGTTACAACGAACTCCACAACGAAGATTACTGACAAATAAAAATAGATAAAAATGAGTAAGGCAATTGTTTATACCGACTTTACATTCCCCGGACAAAAGAGTGTTTACAAAGGGAAAGTCCGCGATGTATACAATATCAACGACGAATATTTGGCCATGATTGTTTCTGACCGGATTTCGGCATTCGATGTGGTGCTACCTAAAGGCATTCCTTACAAAGGACAAGTATTGAATCAGATAGCGGCAAAATTCCTCGATGCCACTTCGGACATTGTGCCGAACTGGAAAATTGCGACGCCCGATCCAATGGTTACCGTAGGTCATCTTTGCGAACCCTTCAAGGTCGAAATGGTTATCCGTGGTTACCTTACCGGTCATGCCTGGCGCCAGTACCGCGAAGGCAAACGGCTTCTTTGCGGTGTAGCCATGCCCGAAGGGATGAAAGAGAACCAAAAATTCCCGCAACCCATTATTACCCCCACCACCAAGGCATCGGAAGGGCATGACGAAGACATTTCAAGAGAAGAAATTATAAATCAAGGAGTTGTGTCGGAAGAAGATTATATCATCCTCGAAAAATACACCCATTCGCTCTTTCAACGTGGTACCGAAATGGCAGCCGAAAAGGGATTAATCCTGGTAGATACCAAATATGAGTTCGGAAAGAAAGATGGTAAGATTTATTTAATTGATGAAATCCACACCCCCGACTCGTCACGCTATTTCTATGCTGCCGGTTACGAAGAACGTCTGGCCAAAGGCGAAAACCAAAAACAACTCTCGAAAGAGTTTGTCAGACAATGGCTGATTGAGAATGGTTTTCAGGGCAAAGAGGGCCAATCGGTACCCGAAATGAGCGAAACATTCGTTAATCAGGTTTCCGAACGTTATATCGAACTGTTTGAGAATATTACAGGCGATAAATTTGTAAAGGCCGATCCCAACGATGTCAATGGCCGGATTGAGAAAAACATTCTTTCGTTTATTCAAACGAAGATATAATTCATTGTTTTATAAAATAATAACCATTTCATATTAAACCATGAATATAAGTCTTACCAACCGGCTAATCCTGGTGCTGATGCTTTTGGCCATTACCGCAGGGGCACAACCAACCGCTCCGGCACCCGAAAAGAGTGCAGCCACATTGATTAGCGTCGGACAAATGGTTCCCGACTTTAAATTCGAAATCGCTAAAGGAAAATCGGCCTCGATAAAGGAGTATCGCGGGAAGATGGTTCTGATTAACTTCTTCGCCACCTGGTGCGCTCCTTGCCGGCGCGAATTACCGCTTGTACAGCAGCGAATATGGGATAAATGGAAAAACAACCCCAAATTCGCCATGTTGACTTTCGGGCGTGAACACTCTTGGGATGAGGTAGTTAAATTTGGAGACGCGCAAAAACTGGCTTTCCCGCTTCTCCCCGACCCCGAACGGAAAGTGTATGCCCGTTTTGCCACCCAAACCATCCCCCGAAGCTTTCTGATTGACGAAACCGGCAAGGTGATTTTCACTTCCGAAGATTTTAATGAAAGCCATTTCAATGAACTGGTCAAAACCATCGATGCTAAATTACAGTAAAACAAATATTAGCTGTATAAAAATAGAAAGAGCGGTTCACCTGATGGTGCCGCTCTTTTTCATTGATAGTACCGGGTTCTGACCAAGAAGGTTTATCTGCGCGAAATACCCAAAGCCTGACTTAACTTTTCAGCCTCTATTTGGGCCAAATTCAACATTTCACTACGAAACAATGGTATAATCTCCTTTTTATCAGCACCATTCAGCACAACCCTGTAATCTTGATCCGCCGTATCGTGAACCTGATTGCTCCAGCTAAATGCCCTCCAGACGCGAACCGATTGATGTACGCCAATACTCATATTGGGCTCTATGTCAATCCATTTTCCAATGGGTATCAAACCAAACAGGTTGTTCGTAAACTTTACCCGTTTTTGCCCTGTGTCGATATAGGTACCCGAGTTGGAAAATCCAAAAAATGCACCAATAACCAAAAGGATAACTGCTGAGTAAGCGTAATAAAGCATGACTACCCCTGTCACAAAAACGATAATACCGGCTTTGCTCCCCACCGGCCCAAAGGATTTGTCAAACGGGCAATAGGTTTTCATTTTATTGGTCTGTAGCGTATTGAATAATATCAAATATAGTGGTTTGGAGTGAAAAATATCACCGGAAGTTATCGAAAAGAATGCCGATTAAATTAATACCGGAACCGCCCGTTTTTTACCGGTCAAATTTCATCGATAAAAAAAATCACTTGACTGATTTCGCCTTATTTTAGTAGCATAAATCCACTGATGGTTATGAAAAGAATAGTTGCTTTACTCATCCTTGCCCTAATAGTTTCTGCCTGCGAAACGCCTGCTAAACCAGCTGTTGAAGTGATTACCACAGCCAATATCGCGAAACATATTGCCGAACTGTCATCCGACCGCTACAAAGGCCGTATGCCGATGTCGGATACCGAAGAGATAACCACCGGGTACATTGCCGGCGTGATGAAAGAAATTGGATTGGAACCCGCCTGTAATGGGAGCTATTTTCAGGAAGTTCCGTTGCTGGCCGTAAGTTCGACCATTTCTGACAATCTGGAACTCGCGACACCCAAAGGCACGATATTATTGCCCAAGTTAACCGGATATGTCTCTTTTACCCGGAAGATGGAGGAAGAGATTAATCTCGATCAGTCGCAACTGGTTTTTGCAGGCTTCGGCATAACAGCCCCCGAGTATGGGCGCGACGACTATGCAGAAATTGATTGGAAAGGCAAAACCGCTTTGGTATTTGTCAACGACCCCGGTTATGGTACCACCGGCAACTATTTCAAAGGCAATACAATGACCTATTACGGCCGATGGACTTACAAATTCGAAGAGGCTGCCCGACAGGGCGCTGCCGCTTGCCTGATAATTCATGAAACCGGTCCGGCGGGTTACCCGTGGAGTGTAGTCAGCAACAATGGCGAAACCACCAAACTCTACCTAAAACCCGATGACGGCTATCAGGACCGATGTTCGACAGAGGGATGGATTTCAGAAAACAGCGCCCGTCAACTCTTCGAAGCGTGCGGAACCTCGTTCGATGAAGCCAAAAAACAGGCACTGAAACAAGATTTTAAACCTTATGAGCTGCCGGTAAAAGTATCGGCACAGATTCACAACCACTTTACCACTGCCCAATCGAAGAATGTTTGCGGATATATCAAAGGGTCCAAAAATCCCGACGAAGCCATTGTTTATACCGCCCACTGGGACCATCTGGGCGTTGGAACAGCCATTGACGGAGACTCCATATACAACGGGGCCACCGATAATGCCAGTGCCGTAGCGTGGATGCTCGAAATTGCCCGTGCCTTTAAAAATGGCCCTGCCCCCGGGCGTTCCATCCTTTTCCTGTCGGTGACAGGTGAAGAATCGGGATTGCTCGGTTCCGGTTATTATGCAGCACACCCCTTCTTTCCGATGAACAAAACGGTCGCCTGCATCAACACCGATGTATTGCTATTTCTGGGTGCTTTCAACGATGTTACCCTGACCGGATTTGGACAGTCGCAACTCGACCAGTGGGTGGAACAGGAGGCCAAAGCCGACGGGCGCTACCTCGCAGCCGATCCCAACCCCGAAAATGGCATGTTCTTTCGCTCCGATCAATTTCCTTTTGTGCAGCAGGGCGTTCCAGCCATTTTTGCCAAAGGGTACACCGATGCCAAAGCGTTGGGAAAAGAGAAAACAGCCGATTATATTGCCCATTACTGGAAACAGATATATCATACCCCGAAAGATGAGTACCTCCCCGAAAGGGATAACCTGACGGGAGTAGTCGACGACGCCCGTCTGCTTTATCGTGTTGGACTGAATCTGGCACAATCGAACGAATGGCCCGGATGGAATGAAGGCTCCGAATTTAAAACCATCAGAGAACAATCGATAAAAAACAAATAACCAAAATGGAGAGGCGAATCGTTTACCTCTCCATTTTTCATTCAAAAAACTGGATTACTATTTGATATTGCCCGCACGACAGAGGCTTGTCATTTGATGCATCTCACAGCATCTCCATCGCTATACCAACTCCGCATCAACTCCGCATCAACTCCGCATTAACTCCGCATTAACTCCCCTTATGGTCGCCTTCCAAACGGTGTTACTGCAGAATTAATCCCAGGTCGAATCTGCCTGTTCAAAATCTCAAACAGCGGGTTAATGCGATTTCGTTTCTGCAAGAAGCTGTCGATCCATTTTTCAAAAATAGTCTCCTGCCCTATTGCAATATTCAAAATAATAATCAACTTTGCATCACAAAGTACTTTCCAATGAAAAAAGAACAGGATTATATCAACGACATTGCCGCTATACGTTCGATGATGGAACGCTCGTCGAAGTTTCTATCGCTTTCCGGCTGGGCTGGCATAATGGCAGGCATCTATGCCTTGGTGGGCGCCTATATTGCCTATGCTTACTTCAGGTTTAATCCAACGGAGATGGTCAGCCACTCGCCCGAAGCCATCTTTCCGGAGATGGCCAATGTTTTGATTCTGGCTGCGATTGTTCTGCTGCTCTCCGTTGGGACAGCCATCTTCCTTTCGTACAAAAGAGCGGTAAAGAGGAATGAGCCGGTATGGAATGCCACTTCGCGGAGATTGATGACCAATATGGCGTTACCACTGCTTTCAGGAGGTATTTTTATTTTGATACTGTTGGCCAAAGGGATAATTGGCCTGCTGGCCCCTATGACACTGCTCTTTTACGGACTGGCGCTTTTTGGTGCAGGAAACTATACCTATCGTGAAGTACGTTTTTTAGGCTCAATTCTGGTGGTTTTGGGACTTGCAGGAGCCTGCCTTGTCGAATACGGAGTGCTGCTTTGGGCGCTGGGCTTCGGGGTGATGCACATTGTTTATGGCCTTTACATCCATATTAAACACGAACGGCAACCATGTTAAGCAACGGATTCCATAAAGCATTCGAGAGCCGTATGCGGTTGGGCATTATGTCGATACTGGCGGTTAATGATGCGCTCGACTTTAATGCCTTGAAAGAGTATCTGAAGGTGACCGACGGGAATCTGGCCAGTCACCTGAAGGCACTTGAAAAGGAATCGTTTATCGGTGTCGAGAAATCGTTTGTCGACCGGAAACCCAATACCAAATATGTGATTACCAAAGCGGGAAAAAGTGCCTTTGCCGCTCATTTGGCAGCTTTGGAAAAACTGATTCAATCACAAAAATAGGGATGATACGGGAGTGATTATTTTTTTGCATTTACACTTTGAATTACAAAGTACTTTAACACCTCACAAGGATAATAAAAAGATGTATAACCATATTATTTTCAGATTATGAAAGAAGAGATCAAAAATCATTTGGAGCAGCCAAGAGAGCTGGAAAAGCTCTATCGCGACAACAAAACCGGGTTTAAAAAGGCATTCGACCTCCTTTTTCCAGAGATTGAGCAAAATATTGCCGCACAAATCTGGAACGAGCGGCTCAACTTCGAACAACGCGAGGTTTCGTGGGGAACTAAAAATGAGCTCTTTTGGGTCATTGCCATTTCGTTGGTGGCCGGGGTGATTGCCAAAATACCCGATATTTTGGGCCTCGACCCCGATTACTTCTATCCCCGCAATATCTCCTTTATTGTTTTCCCGGCATTGGCGGCTTATTTCGCATGGAAACAGTCTCTTCCCTGGCGAAAACTGATTGTTATTTCGGCCATCTTTGTCCTTTCTGCCTTTTATATCAACCTGTTGCCAGTCAATGAACAGAGCGACACGCTCATTCTTGCCGGAATCCATTTGCCTTTGATGTTATGGGCTCTTTTGGGTTTTACCTTTACCGGAAACGAATTTCAAAACGACCGCAGGCGGATTGATTTTCTTCGTTACAACGGCGATTTGATTGTAATGACCACGGTAATCCTGATTGCCGGCGGAATATTGTCGGGCGTTACCATCGGGCTTTTCGAACTGATTAATATCCGCATTGCCGATTTTTATTTCCGGAATATCGCGGTCTGGGGATTGGCAGCCGCTCCGGTAGTGGGCACATGGCTGGTGCAGACCAATCCACAATTGGTTAAAAATGTATCGCCCGTAATTGCAAAAGTCTTTACACCACTGGTATTGTTAATGTTGGTAATCTATCTGGTGGCAATGGTTTACACCGGAAAAGATCCCTATAACGACCGCGAGTTTTTGATGATTTTCAATTTGCTGCTTATTGGCGTAATGGCCATTATCCTCTTCTCGGTAGCCGAAACGTCGAACAACGGAACCGGCAAAATCAGTACCCTGTTGCTGTTCCTGCTCTCGGTCGTTACCATTATCATCAACGGGATTGCGCTCTCAGCCATTTTGTTCAGAATTTCGGAATGGGGTGTTACACCCAACCGTCTGGCGGTTATGGGTGCCAACCTGTTGGTATTGACCAATCTGATGATGGTAACCTACCGGCTTTTCAAATCGCTCCGCGATGCGGAAGAGTTGGTTTCAGTCGAAAACAGTATTGCTTCGTTCCTGCCTGTTTATACTGCATGGACGGCAATCGTCGCCTTTCTCTTCCCGTTTATATTTGGTTTTAAATAACAATCGCAGCAGAACAATCTGTTTCGTACCATTTTTCAGCCCCGCATGGGGCTGAATTGTTTTTACAACAATTTGAATCGGGAATTTAAGCGCAAAAATAGCCCCTGCAAAATGTAATATCGCCAAATTAAAACATACCTATTGTATAAATTGATTTAATTTTAACTATCCGTTCATTCATCAACCATCCACATCAAAAACATGAAAACAAGATTTTTGGCAACACTGGCCATGCTGCTTATCGGCCAGATGGTTTTGGCGCAGGATTTCGACCAAACAAAACTCGACAGCTATTTCGATGCACTCGAAACCAACAACAAATTTATGGGAAGTGTGGCCGTTTCGCGGAACGGGGAAATTATCTATACTCGATCGGTAGGTTTTTTGGATGCAGAAAACCACCTCAAGGCCAACGAGAGTACCAAATACCGAATAGGGTCGATATCGAAGACTTTTACCACTGTACTGGTTTTTAAAGCTATTGAAGAAAAAAAACTCAGTCTGGACCAGACGATAGAACACTTCTTTCCATCGATACCCAATGGGGCCAAAATCACCATCAGGCACTTGCTGAACCACCGAAGCGGGATACATAGCTTTACCGACGACAAGGAGTACCTCAGCTGGAACACGCAGGCCAAAACCGGTCAGGAGATGTTGGATATTATTGTGAAAGGGGGCAGCGATTTTGAACCCGACAGCAAAGCAGCCTACAGCAATTCCAATTTTGTATTGCTTACCTTTATTGTCGAAAAGACATTTAAAAAAACCTACGCCGAACTATTGAAAAACTACATTACCGGACCGCTTGGACTTCGAAACACTGCATTGGGCAAAAAAATCGAGACCCAAAACAACGAAGCCAAATCGTACCGCTTTGCGGGGAATTGGATAGCAGAACCCGAAACGGATATCTCTGTCCCGCTGGGTGCTGGGGGTATCGTTTCAACCCCGTCAGATTTGGTACGGTTCAGCGATGCCCTCTTTGGCGGTAAACTACTGAAACCGGAGAGTGTTGAATCGATGAAGGCCATCAAAGACCATTATGGGTTAGGCCTGTTTGTGATTCCTTTTTACGAAGTTACCGGTTACGGCCACACCGGCGGGATTGATGGCTTTTCGTCAGTATTCAGTAACTTTTCTACCGGAAACATCTCTTACGCGATGATTTCGAACGGCTCAAACTTCAACAACAATAATATTTCGATTGCCGTATTGAGCGCCGTGTACAACAAACCCTATGACATTCCGGTTTTCTCGGCTTATCAAATCGATCCGAATGATCTGGATCACTATTTGGGCGTTTACGCATCGCCACAACTTCCGTTGAAAATAACCATTACCAAAGCCAACAACGCTTTAATTGCACAGGGAAGCGGACAATCACCGTTTCCGCTGGAAGCCACTGAAAAGGACAAATTTAAATTCGATCAGGCAGGCGTGGTGATGGAATTTAATCCGGCAGAAAAAACAATGGTACTCAAACAAGGTGGCGGACAGTTTAACTTTACCAAAGAGTGACAGCGGCATTCTGACAAAGCAAAACAACTGCGCGGGAGTCTGTCAAGCCCTCTTCACGAAGCAAAACAACCGTGCGGAAGGCCGTCCAATCTTTCATTTACATTAAATTCGAGCCGCGTAAGGTAAATGTTTCGGGGGTGCTTGGTCAAATTTCGCTATCTTTGAACCGACATTCAAGTTCAAACCCAAATATAAAACAGAACGCAATGATCCTCTTTTTCGAAGGAAAACAGAACCTGTTAGCTGTTGATTCGCAACACTCCCTTTCAGCCACCGACATCGAAAAACTGGTCTGGCTTTTCGACCAGGCACAACCGGTAAACGCCCCTTCCGTTCAGGGTGTTTTTGTAGGTCCCCGCAAAGAGATGATTACCCCCTGGAGTACCAACGCGGTAGAGATTACCCAAAATATGGGCATCTCCGGTATTGTGCGCATTGAAGAATTTTTTGCTTCGCCGGACGAGAAACCTACTTTCGACCCCATGTTGCAAGCCCTTTACCGCAATCCCGACCAGACCGTGTTTACCATTGTACACCAGCCCGACCCGGTAGTTTATATCGACAACATTGCCGAATACAATAAAAAAGAGGGGCTTGCACTGAGCGATGACGAGATTGGCTATCTCGAAGAGGTGGCCGTAAAGATGGGCCGTAAGCTTACCGACAGCGAAGTGTTCGGTTTTTCGCAGGTGAACTCGGAGCATTGCCGTCACAAAATATTCAACGGAAGTTTTGTTATCGACGGGCAGGAAAAACCATCTACCCTATTCCAACTGATTAAAAAAACCACACAAACCCATCCCAATACCATCGTTTCGGCTTACAAAGACAACTGTTCGTTTAGTGAGGGCCCTGCAGCCGAACAGTTTGCGCCGGCCACGCAGGACACTGCCGACTTTTTTCAGGTAACCGATATCGACACAGTACTTTCGCTAAAAGCCGAAACACATAATTTCCCCACGACCGTGGAGCCGTTTAACGGTGCAGCTACCGGTACCGGTGGCGAAATTCGCGACCGTATTGCCGGCGGAAAAGGGAGCTATCCCATTGCCGGAACAGCCGTTTACATGACCTCCTACTCGCGCAACGACGACGAGAAGCGCTCTTGGGAACAAAATACAGCCCCACGTCCCTGGCTCTACCAAACCCCCGAAGAGATCCTGATTAAGGCCTCGAACGGCGCTTCCGATTTTGGCAACAAGTTTGGCCAACCGCTTATCAACGGTTCGGTCCTCACTTTCGAACATTTCGAAAACCAGAAGAAATTTGGGTTCGACAAGGTCATTATGCTGGCCGGCGGCATCGGTTTTGGCCGCAAAGAGGATAGCTTAAAAGATAGGCCCGGCGTTGGCGACAAGGTGGTACTGCTCGGGGGCGACAACTACCGCATTGGTATGGGCGGCGGCGCTGTTTCGTCAGTCGACACCGGTGAGTTCGAAAGCCATATCGAACTGAATGCCGTGCAACGCGCCAATCCCGAGATGCAGAAACGGGCCTACAATACCATTCGCGCGTTGGCCGAGTCGGGCAATAATCCCATTATTTCGATTCACGACCACGGCGCAGGAGGCCATTTGAACTGCCTTTCGGAGTTGGTCGAAGAGACCGGCGGGAAGATCTATATCGACCAATTGCCGGTTGGAGATCCTACCCTTTCGGCCAAAGAGATTGTGGGCAACGAATCGCAGGAACGCATGGGATTTGTCACCAGTGCAGAACATATTGAGCTGATTCGCCGTATTGCCGGGCGCGAACGTTCGCCCATGTATGTGATTGGCGAAACCACCGGCGACCATAAATTCACCTTCGAGAACCGTAACACCGGCGAGAAACCTATCGACTGGGAACTGGCCTATATGTTTGGCAAACCACCACGCACCGTACTCGAAGATACGACGCAAAATATGGTCTATACCGAACCCCAATACAGCAACAACGAGGTAAATCAGCTGGTCGAAAAGGTACTTCAGCTCGAATCGGTTGGTTGCAAAGACTGGCTCACCAACAAGGTCGACCGCTCAGTAACCGGACGTATCGCCAAACAACAGTGTGCCGGCGAACTTCAGCTACCGCTGAACAACCTTGGCGTGGTAGCCATCGATTTTCAGGGCGAGAAAGGAATTGCCACTTCGTTGGGCCACGCGCCTGCAGCCGGGTTGGTCGATGCAGCCAGTGGCTCGGTACTTTCGATTGCCGAATCGCTTACCAATATCATTTGGGCTCCCCTTACCCATGGGTTGAAAGGGGTCTCTCTTTCGGCCAACTGGATGTGGCCAGCCAAAAACAGCGGCGAAAATGCACGGCTCTACGCGGCTGTCGAAGCAGCATCGGAGTTTGCCTGTGCATTAGGCATCAATATTCCTACCGGGAAAGACTCCCTCTCGATGACCCAGAAATACAAAGACGATGTAGTTTACTCGCCCGGAACAGTCATTATCTCGGCCTCGGGCGAGGTGGCCAATCTTCGGGCCATTGTTGAACCGGTAGTGGTAAACGATGCCGGCAAACCACTCTACTATATCGATTTCGCGAAAACCGGCAAGACACTGGGCGGAAGTTCGCTTGGACAAGTGCTTTCAAAACTGGGCGAAAAAGCGCCGACAGTAGCCGACAGCGCCTATTTTGCCCAAGCTTTTGCAACTGTTCAGCAAGCCATCAACGAAGGTTTAATTGCTTCGGGCCACGATATTTCTGCGGGTGGATTAATTACGACCCTCCTCGAAATGACCTTTGCCCAAAATAGAGGTGGTTTGGCCGTCGATTTATCGGGATTGAATGAAACCGACAGCGTCAAAGTGCTCTTTGCCGAAAATCCGGGCATTGTGGTACAAGCCCATTTGGCTGCCTCGCTCGAAGCGTTGCTTTCGAAAGCCGGGATTGGCTTTGTAAAGATTGCCACCCCAACCGAAAGTCGTAACATTGAGGTTAAGAATGGCAACGACATTTTCAGCTTCGAAATCAATGCACTGCGCGACAAATGGTTCCGCCCGTCATACCTGCTCGACCGCAAACAGAGCGGCGATAAGTTAGCTTTGGAGCGCTCGGTCAATTATAAAAATAATGAACTGAAATACAACTTTGGCTCCTCTGCCGGACAGTTTGCCGCGTTGGGTATCGACCCGAAACGACGTAAAGCCTCCGGTGTAAAAGCAGCCATCATTCGCGAGAAAGGGGTTAACGGCGATCGAGAAATGGCCTGGAGCCTCTATCTGGCTGGCTTCGATGTGAAAGATGTGCATATGACCGACCTGATTAGCGGCCGCGAAAACCTTGAAGAGATTAATATGATTGTCTTTGTGGGCGGATTCTCCAACTCCGATGTCCTGGGTTCGGCCATTGGCTGGGCAGGTGCCTTCAAATACAACGAGAAAGCTAAACTGGCGCTTGAGAACTTTTACCAACGTGAGGATACCCTTAGTTTGGGTATCTGTAATGGCTGTCAGTTGATGGTAGCCCTCGATTTGGTGCATCCCGAACTGGAGAAGAAGACCAAAATGTTGCATAACGCTTCGCACAAATTTGAGTCGTGTTTTATCAACGTCGATATTCAGGAAAATGAATCGGTGATGTTGAAAACGTTTGCCGGTCGTCGTTTGGGGGTTTGGGTTGCCCACGGCGAAGGAAAGTTCTCGATGCCATACAGCGAAGAAACCTACCGCATTCCGGTTAAATACTCATATCAAAATTATCCGGGCAATCCGAATGGTTCCGACTACCATACCGCAGCCATCTGTTCGGCCGATGGTCGCCATTTGGCGATGATGCCCCACCTCGAACGGGCTATCTATCCCTGGCAATGGGGCCACTATCCGTCCAACCGCAAAACCGATGAGGTTTCGCCATGGATTGAAGCTTTTGTGAATGCCCGCTTGTGGATTGAGGGGAAATAAAAAAGAACCCCTGAGTGGCAGAGTACCAAAGAAGCTGAGAGTCGGCTTCCTTTGGTACTCTGTTGTTTTACCGCTTAGGGACGTCGTAATAAAAGAAAAACTGCCAGGGTGGGGAACCGAGGCAGTTATCTTTAACCTAACCAAAATCTATGAAAAAAATTGCTTTACTCTTACACTAC
>ERZ1645187.455-NODE-455-length-40215-cov-18.279532_pt1 | contig 40215 bp, 33 predicted proteins | sample MGYA00575352_ERZ1645187 | MGnify/ENA primary metagenome ERZ1645187 (study PRJEB40837, sample SAMN11349314) | freshwater sediment metagenome | isolation source: river sediment | host: Sediment | place: India: Wazaribad , New Delhi | collected 2017-02-21 ... | reverse complement strand
GATGGCCACGGCGGCACCGCCACAGCCACCGTCCGCATCGACTGCTCGCCGGCAGTCGTCATCGGACCGGATGCTGCTGCGAACGAGCCGACGCCGATCGGCTGGTCCTCAGAGCCGGTGTCGGTCGACGGGATCGTTCTCGACGTCGTGGAGCGCATCTGGAACCCGCGCCACAGCAGCGAGTTCGGCACTGACAGTGAGGTCGGGCGCAATGCGCCGTATGACGTTCGTGGCATCAGCAGTTTCTCGGTGAAGCTGACGTCGAGCCAGACCGGTAGCGTTGCCAAGATCGAGACGTTCGTCCGCGACCGCGTGCTCGTCGTGAGCCTGATGCTCGACGATCAAACCAGCGACGATAGAGTGGAGTGGAAGGTGCAGCGGGCCGATGGGCGGCCTCTGCCGGATTGGCTCGACTTCGTCGGCGGTGATGTGTTGATGGGTGAGCGCGCGGCTGATGAGGAGCAGATCGACCTGCGTGTCACTGCCGTGCTGCCCGATGGTACGCTGATCGTGAACGAGGTGCGTATCCAGACATCGACAGGCGAAGTGCAGCCGATCAAACTCGGTAAGGCCGGCTCGATCGCACCGTCCTTGTACTGGGACCGTCTGGATGCGGGATCGTTGCTCAAGGAGGCAGAGGTGCGCGGCCTTGCACAGCGTCTCGCCCGCGTCGGGTAATCCGTCGTGCCGGGGGCGCCATCAAATGAACGGCGCGCAGCGGGTCGACCGTCGCGCGTCGTCAGAAGCACGCCATCGCTCAGTGACTTCGAGACGACGTGTCAAGCGAACTTCGTCAACCGCGACCCGTTCCTGGGTCGAAACTGCGGGTCCGGCTCGCGGTCACGACGTTGTCGAGAAACTGGCGCGCTGCTTGCTGCCACGAAAATTGTTCGGCTCTGGCGCGAGCCGCACGCCGGTCCAGGGTGAGCGCGCGTACGCCAGCCTCGGCGAGATCGTCGGCAAGGATGCCGCTCACACCGTTCTCGACGATGTCGACAGGGCCGGTAACGGGATAGGCAGCGACCGGCAGGCCCGAGGCAAGAGCTTCGAGCAGCACGAGCCCGAACGTGTCGGTTCGGCTCGGGAACACGAACACGTCGGCAGACGCGTAGAGTGCGGCAAGCGCGGCCCCGACCTTGCGTCCGGTAAAGGTCACGCCGCGATATCTTTTGCGTAGCGAACCGAGGTGAGGACCGTCGCCGACGACGAGCTTGTCGCCCGGCAGTTCGGCGTCGAGAAAGGCCTCGATGTTCTTTTCTCGCGATATGCGGCCGACGTAGAGAAAGACAGGGCGCCCGTTGGAGCGGCGTTCTGCATCGGGCCTGAAGGCGCTGCAGTCGACTCCGCGCGACCAACGCATCAGCTTGGAAAACCCATGATGGTGAAGCTCGGCCTCGAGCGATGCTGTCGCCACCATTATGCCGGCGCTCGGCGCATGGAAGCGGCGTTCGAGTGCGTAAACCCAACGTTCGGGTAGTCCGAGGATGCGGCTGGCGTACTCGGGAAACTTGGTGTGATAGCTGGTGGTGAAGGGTCGGCCGCGTTTCAGACAGTGACGGCGGACGGCCCAGCCAATCGGGCCCTCGGTCACAATGTGCACGAAGTTGGGCGCGCTGCTCGTGAAGAACCGTTCGACCGTTGCGCGGTTCGGCACCGCAAGGGCAAGTTCCGTGTAGCCCGGACACGGCACGTGGCGGAAGTATTGCGGCGTCAGGAATACAGGGCTGACGCCGAGCTGTCTGAGCTCCCGGTCAAGCCACGACAGTGTCGTGACCACTCCGTTGGTCTGCGGAGGCCAGGCATCAGTGGCGATCAGGATACGCATTACGCGGCGGCCGGCACCGCCACGGGCTTTCGAGTGTGCTGAGGAACGGTCCAATGGACGAGCTGCATCTCGCCACTATGGGTTTCGACGATCGCCGTGCAACTCTCCACCCAGTCACCGCAGTTGAGATAGTGCACGGCGCCGATCATGCGATCGGCTGCGTGGTGAATGTGGCCGCAGATGACGCCTTCGACGCCCCTGTGGCGCGCCGCTTCGGTCAGCATCTCCTCGAACTCACCGATGAAGTTCACTGCCGATTTTATGCGTCGCTTGAGGTAGCCGGACAGCGACCAGTAGCCGAGGCCCACGTGGCGCCGCATCCAGTTCAGCGGTGAGTTGCTCCACAGCGCCAGTTCGTAGCTGCGGTCGCCGAGGAAGGCGAGCCATTTGGCGTAGCGGACCACGACATCGAATTCGTCGCCGTGCATGACCACGTAGCGGCGTCCATCGGCACGCGTGTGGATGCAGTCGCGCACGATCTCGATGCCGCCGAACCGCCAACCGCAGTAGTCGCGCAGAGCCTCGTCGTGGTTTCCGGGGATGAAGACGATGCGGGTGCCCTTGCGCGCCTTGCGCAACAGCTTCTGCAGCACGTCGTTGTGCGACTGGTGCCAGACAGGACCGCGACGGACCTTCCAGAAATCAATGATGTCGCCCACGAGGTAGATGACGTCCGCGTCGTTGTCGCGAAGGAAATCCAGCAGCGCCGGCGCTTGAGCCGAACGCGTACCGAGGTGAACGTCCGAAATGAATATGGCGCGATGCCGTCCGGGCATGTCGCGGTCGCCGTCGCCGTTCACGGGCGCCCCCACATCTGCTTCTCGATGGCTGTCAGTGGGACCAGAGTCGTGTTTCAGGGGTATGACATCCGGGATTTGCGGCCCTGGCCAGACTTGGCGCCGTCGGACAGCGCGGTGGGCGTGACTGCCATGCCACGGGCGCCCTATGCCGAACGCGGCTTCAACCATTCCGGACCAGCCATGGCCGTCATCGTGATCGGATTTCAAATCGCGCGCAGCACGACAGCCCGGAATGACCCGCAGACTGGCCGCTTGCCGGTTCGCAGTATTGTTCTGGGATGGCGCACCCGACAGGATTCGAACCTGTGGCCTTTGCCTTCGGAGGGCAACGCTCTATCCAGCTGAGCTACGGGTGCAGACCAGCCGCGACAGGGCACGGACCGGCCGCGACTAGATAGCCTATTCAATCGCCTCCGGCAAACCGGGATTGTCGGCCGTGCCGCTCTGCCTGGCGGCGGTCCGCGTCCCGTGCCGATGCGCCTGCCCTCGCGCAGCCCTATGACGATCATGGAGAAATTCGCCCGATGCCTGCCTTCAAGCCGCCGCGACCCGGTGAGGTGGTGATCGAGCTGCCTGAGACTGCCGACATCTCCCTGCACTTCATCGGCCGCATCCGCTCGGCCTATGCAACTCCGGCTGACTGTCCGAAGAACACGCGCGAGCGCAACGAGCCCGCCGTTATCGAGGTCGATCCGCCCTACGACCAGGGCCTCGCCGGCATCGACGGCTTCTCGCACCTGATCGCGCTCTACTGGCTCGACCGCTCCCGGCGCGATGTGATCGTCCAGCACCCGAGCCACAAGTCCGCGCCGGCGGGCGTGTTCGCGCTGCGCTCTCCCGTGCGGCCCAATCCGATCGGGCTCGCCGTCGTCGAGGTGCTGCGGCGCGAGGGCAACCGCATCACCATCCGCGCCATCGACTGCGCCGACGGTACGCCACTGATCGACCTCAAGCCGTACCTGGCGTCGTCGGATTCAGTGCCCTCCGCGACGCGCCCGGATTGACGGCGGGACGAACCGTGGAGCGGGCCAACAGGGTGCTGACCCGGGCTGCCTGACCCCCTATAGTCCGCCGCCATGAGCAATACCGACAACACATCCGCCGCCGCAGCGCCCACCACCCGCAACGGCGGCGAAGGGCGCCCCGCGCAGTGCTATGTGCCGGCCGGCGAGACCGTGCCGATCGTCAAAGGCAGCCACGTCTACCTGATCGACGGCTCCGGCTACATCTTCCGCGCCTTCCACGCGCTGCCGCCCCTGACGCGCCCCTCGGACGGGCTGCCGGTCGGCGCGGTACACGGCTTCTGCGCCATGCTGTGGAAGCTGCTCGGCGACAGCAAAATGGCCGACAAGCCGACGCACATCGCCGTCGTCTTCGACCATTCGGCGAAGACCTTCCGCAACGACATCTACGACAAGTACAAGGCGCAGCGCCCGCCGCCGCCGGAAGAGCTGGTGCCACAATTCCCGCTGATCCGCGATGCGGTGAAAGCCTTCAACGTCGCCTGCATCGAGCAGGAGGGCTTCGAGGCCGACGACATCATCGCCACCTACGCGAAGCATGCGGTCGAGGCGGGCGGTGACGTCACCATCGTCTCGTCTGACAAGGACCTGATGCAACTCGTGCGTCCTGGCGTCGCCATGTTCGACGGCATGAAGAACAAGCGCATCGGTGCGGACGAAGTATTCGAGAAATTCGGCGTCAAGCCCGACAAGGTCGTCGACGTTCAGTCGCTCGCCGGCGATTCCACCGACAACGTGCCGGGGGTGCCGGGCATCGGCATCAAGACCGCAGCCGAACTCATCAACGAATATGGTGATCTCGACGCGCTGCTGGCGCGGGCGGGCGAGATCAAGCAGCCGAAGCGGCGCGAGAAGCTGATCGAGTTCGCCGAGCAGGCGCGCATATCACGCGAGCTGGTGCGGCTCGCCGAGAATGTGCCGGTCGAGCATCCGATCGACCAGATCGGCGTGCAGGACCCCGATCCGCAGACACTACTGGCGTTCCTGCGGCTGATGGAGTTCTCGACGCTGACGCGGCGCATCGCCGAAGCGCTCGGCGCCGAGGTGCCGGCGTTGCCCGAAGTGTCGGTTGGCGCTTCCGTGCGCGCGGCGAAGCCCGCAACGCAAGCTGGCGGCACCGCGACGGCTGCGAAGCCGGCAGCCACGTCATCGACATCGGGCGCCGGCACACCCGCTGCCGGCGCGCGCACGCTCGCCGGTCTGGCCCGCTCCACGCCCTGCGATCGCGCCAGGTACGAGATCGTGCGCGACGTGCAGTCGCTCGAGCGCTGGACCGCGCTCTGCCGCGGCGCGGGCCGCTTCACCATCGACCTCACGACCTCCAGCGCGGATGCGATGCGCGCCGAGATCGTCGGCGTTGCGCTCGCCGTGTTGCCGGGTGCCGCGTGTTATGTTCCGCTCGCGCATACCGACGGCAGCAGCGATCTTTTCAGCGGCGGCGGTCTCGCTCCGGGTCAGATGCCGGCTCAAATGGCGCTCGCCATGCTGAAGCCGCTGCTCGAAGACGTTTCGATCGTGAAGATCGCCCACGCCATCAAGAACGACGCGCTGGTCTTGAAGCGTCACGGCATCGCGCTGGCGCCGCTCGACGACGTGCAACTCATGTCCTATGCGCTCGACGGCGGTCCGGGCGGGCATGGTCTCGCCGATCTCGCCGAGCGCCACCTGCAGCACACTTGCCTGACGCTCGACGCGCTGATGGCGTTGTCGCCCGGTGCGAAGAAGGCGGATCGCACGTTCGCGGGCGTGCCTATCGACAAGGCTGCGGAATATGCCGCCGAGATCGCCGACGTCTCACTTCGCTTGTGGATGGCGCTGAAGCCGCGCCTCGCCGCCGAAGGTTTGACCACGGTCTACGAGACGCTGGAGCGCCCGCTGGTCCCCGTCATCGTCGATATGGAGCACGCCGGCATCAAGGTCGATCGCAACATCCTGTCGCGATTGTCGGGCACGTTCGCGCAAAGGATCGGCGCGCTTGAAGAAGAAATCTTCACGCTTGCCGGCGAGCGCTTCAATCTCGGTTCGCCGAAGCAGCTCGGTGAGTTGCTGTTCGATCGGCTGCGTCTTCCCGGCGGCAAAAAGACCAAGACGGGACAGTGGGAGACGCGCGCCGGTCTGCTCGACGATCTCGCGGGCAACGAGGACCTGCCGGAAGACGCAAGGCGCCTCATCAACACCATGCTCGAATGGCGCCAGCTCACCAAGCTGCGCTCGACCTATACGGACTCGCTGCCGGGATACGTGCATCCCGAGACGGGCCGCATCCACACGTCCTACGCGCTCGCCTCGACCACCACCGGCCGTCTGTCGTCGAACGAGCCGAACCTGCAGAACATTCCCGTGCGCACCAAGGAAGGCCGCGAAATCCGCACGGCCTTCATCGCGGAGAAGGGCAACAAGCTCGTCTCCGCCGACTATTCGCAGATCGAGCTGCGCGTGCTCGCGCATATCGCCGACATTCCGCAATTGAAGAGGGCGTTCGCCGAAGGACTCGACATCCACGCCATGACCGCGAGCGAGATGTTCGGCGTTCCCGTCAAGGACATGCCGGGCGAGGTGCGCCGCCGCGCCAAAGCCATCAACTTCGGCATCATCTACGGCATCTCGGCCTTCGGGCTGGCGAACCAGCTCGGCATCAGCCGCGAGGAAGCCGGCCTCTACATCAAGACCTACTTCGAGCGCTTCCCCGGCATCCGCGACTACATGGAGCGCACCAAGCAGTTCGCGCGTGACAACGGCTACGTCGAGACGGTGTTCGGCCGGCGCGTGCACTATCCCGAGATCAACACGCGCAATCCGGGCGTGCGCGGCAATCTCGAGCGCGCCGCCATCAACGCGCCGATCCAGGGCTCGGCCGCCGACATCATCCGCCGCGCCATGATCCGCATGCCGGCCGCGCTCGACGCCGCGGGGCTTTCATCCGCGCGCATGCTGCTGCAGGTGCACGACGAACTGATCTTCGAGGTGCGCGAAGCGGAGGCCGTCGCGCTGATCCGCATCGCGCGCGAGGTGATGGAGCGCGCCGCGCTGCCGGCGGTGCAGTTCTCCGTTCCCATCCACGTCGACGCAAAGGCCGCCGACAACTGGGAAGCCGCGCATTGACGTCACGCGCGCTGTTCCAACCCACACGAATACAAGTCTTGAAATCGCGCCATGCGCGGCCACTTCATTGGTCCAAGCGCAGACATGCGCGGCAGCAAACCGAACCGAGAGGTGACAGCACACACGCGATGAAGATCGTCCCCGCACATATCGACGACGAGATCCGGCGCCTCGAGCAGCTCGCCGACCTGATGGACAGCCGCTTCGTGCTGCCCGGCACGGACATCCGCTTCGGCCTCGATTCCCTCGTCGGCCTGATCCCGGGCATCGGCGATCTCGCGTCCGGCATGGTGTCGGTCTACCTGATGAACCGCGCGCGGGCGCTCGGCGTGCCCAAAACGCTGATCTGGCGCATGGCCGCCAACATCGGCGTCGATTTCGTCGGCGGCGCGGTGCCGCTCATCGGCGACGTGTTCGACGTCGCGTTCAAGTCCAACCGGCGCAACATCGCCCTGCTCAAACGCCATTTCGAGCGTCACGGGCATCGATACGCCCGCCCCGGCGAAGCCGTCATCGTCGAGCACGAACCGTTGCGCAAGGCTGGCTGAGCACTGCCGGCCCATTCGGCTGCGTGTGCTGCCGCCCTGCAACACGCGCCCGGGATTTAACCAAGCGGCCACTGGCTCAGGGAAAATGCTGGGAAATTAGGCGATTGCCGAAAGTTCCTGCTTGACGCAATCCCGTCACAATGCTGCGCTGCGCAATCGGGATTATCGCCCTGCCGCGCCGCAATATCGCTGCGCATCCGCCGGGCGCTGCCAGAACGGGGAACCAGCATGCAGCAGTATCTCGCCTACGAGCTTGCGCACATGATGATCCAGCCCATGCGCATCGCCGCCAAGATCGTGAAGCAGCAGGCCGAGATGCCGTTCAATCCGTTCGCGAAAACGCCGATGATGCGCCAGCTCGCGGCGGCGTGCGAGGTGTTCGAGGGCGTCACCCGGCGCTACGGCAAGCCGGACTGGGGCATCACCTCGACGCGCATTCACGGTCTCGAGGTGCCGGTACGCGAGGAGACGGTGCTGTCGAAGCCGTTCTGCAATCTCGTGCACTTCGACCGGCCGGAGGAGATCGTAGGCAAGCGCTACGATCCCAAGGTTCTGATCGTCGCGCCGATGTCCGGCCACTACGCCACGCTGCTGCGCGGTACCGTCGCCGAGATGATCAAGGAGCACAACGTCTACGTCACGGACTGGGTCGATGCGCGCGACGTGCCGGTGCTCGCCGGCAAGTTCGATCTCGACGACTTCATCGATTACGTCATCGAGTTCGTGCGTTTCCTCGGGCCGAACACGCACGTCATGGCGGTGTGCCAGCCGTCGGTGCCGGTACTCGCTGCCGCCGCCGTCATGGCCAAGATGGACGATCCGCTGCAACCGTCGTCGCTGACGCTGATGGGCGGGCCGATCGATACGCGCCGCAACCCGACCGTCGTCAACAACCTCGCCGAGAAGAAGCCGATCTCCTGGTTCGAGCGCAACGTCATCAGCCGCGTACCGTTCGGCAACGCCGGCTTCATGCGCCAGGTTTATCCGGGCTTCGTGCAGCTCACCGGCTTCATGACCATGAATCTGGAACGCCACCAGAAGGCGCACACCAAGTTGTTCGACAATCTCGTCAAGGGCGATTGCGACAGCGTGCAGCAACACAAGGAGTTCTACGAGGAATACCTCGCCGTCATGGATCTTCCGGCGGAGTTCTACCTGCAGACGGTGGAGACCGTGTTCCAGAGCCACGCGCTGCCGATGGGCACGCTCATGCATCGCGGCGAGAAGGTCGACTGCGGCGCCATCCGCAAGACGGCGATCATCACCATCGAAGGCGAGAAGGACGACATCTGCGGCCTCGGACAGACCGAGGCGGCGCACGATCTCTGCGTCAATGTGCCGGCGGACGAGCGTTATCACTACGTGCAGCCGGGTGTCGGCCACTACGGCGTGTTCAATGGCACCCGCTTCCGCACCGAGATCGCGCCGCGTATCCGCGAAATGATCCGGACGGTGCAGTTCAAGCGTCGCACGCAGAGTTCGGCGCCGATCCCGAAGCCGTATCACAAGCTGAAGGGCGAGCAGGACACGCAGTGGAACTGGCAGACGCGTCAGCCCGTCTCCGACGCGATCAACTGACGTCACCGCCGGCGCGCGTTACACAAGCGCGCGCCGTCAATCGACGCGACCGGCGAGAATGCCGAGCGGCCACGTCACCCGGCGTGGCCGTTTCGCGTCGCCCCACAGCGCCTTCAGTTCAGGCGTGAGCGCGTCGACCGGATCGTGGCCGTTGATAGCAATGTAGCGTCCGGTCGCCGACCAGCTGCGGAAGTAGCCGCTGAGCTGTTCGAGCGTCCAGTCCGCCTGCATGTCGAAGTGCGGCACCGCGATGCGCTCGAACGGAAACGCCAGATCGCGATACGCGGTCTCGACGTGGCGGCGGTCCGGCGGCCAGTACGGACCGACGGTCTCGCCATAGAACTGCTGCACGAGCGTATCGACGTCCGCACCCTCGATCGTGAGCACACCATAGGTCCACGCCGCGATGACGCCGCCGGGTTTGAGCACACGGCGCACCTCGTCATAGAAGGCGTCGAGATCGAACCAGTGCAGGGCCTGCGCTATTGCGACGAGATCGCACGAGGCATCGTCCAGCCCGCTGGATTGCGCCGGCGCCACGCGGTAGGCGACGTTGGCCGCCGGCGTCGCCCTTTCGATCTGCGCGGCGCTGAGATCGGTCGCGACGACCTGCGCGAAATGGCGTGCGAGATCCACCGCCGCCTGGCCGCTGCCGGTGGCGCAATCCCACACGAGGTCGCGTGCCGGTGCGATGCGCGCCAGCCATTCGAACAGGCCGGTCGGATAGCGCGGGCGGCTCCCGGCATAGGCCGCCGAGACGCGGCTGAAGTGGTCGGGCGCGTTCGTGGTGCTCATCGACCCTCGCCGCGCGGATGAGCTGCATTACGCAGATAGACCAGCCAGTAGACGAGAGCCACCAGTACGCCGCCACCGAAGATGTTGCCGGCAGTGACAGGCAGCAGGTTCGCCAGGAAATCGGCGACACCGATGGTCGAGCCGTTCTGAAGGGCGCCGATCGGGATGAGGTACATGTTGGCAACCGAGTGCTCGAAGCCGAGTGCGACGAACGCCGAGATGGGAAAGACGATCGCAACGACCTTGCCCGGCACCGAATGTGCCGCGAAGCACATCCAGATCGCCAGGCATACGAGCAGGTTGCAGAGGATGCCGCGCACAAAGCCCTCGAGCGGCGTGAGCGTGACCTTCGCCTCGGCGATCGCTTTCGCCGTTGCCCCGACACTGGCCGCGCCGATCGACATGGTGCCGGCCAGATGCACCAGCACGACCATGCCGAGAGCGCCTGCGAGATTACCGAGATAGACGAGCGCCCAGTTTCTCAGAACCCGACCGCTCGCGACGTGGCCATCGGCCCAGGCCATGACGATCAGACTGTTGCCGGTGAACAGTTCTGCTCCGCCCACGACCACCAGCACCAGTCCGAGCGAGAATGCGAGCCCGCCGATGAGGCGCGTCGGTCCGAAGCCGAGTTCGCTGCCGGTGATCGTCACCGTATAGAACATCGCCCCGAGGGCGATGAATGCGCCCGCAAGCACGGCGAGCGTCAGCGTCTGCATCAGCGGCAGGGCGCACTTGCGGACGCCGACGTCCTCGACGAGCAGGGCGATGCGTGCCGGCGCGACGATCTCGAGGGCGTGCGGCTCGGAGCTGACGAGAGTCAAGTTGCGGTCAGGGGGAGGAATGGCGCTCATCCGTCTCTCGTGGGGCTGTTGGCGCGGCCAGCAAATCCGGCTGACAGTCCTGCAACGCGTGGCCGGCTTCGGGCCCGCATGTCTTGCAACACGGGGTCGGAGAGCACAAGCTGGGACCGTCACTTGACGCGGGAGCGGGCTTCCTCACATGCCGCAGCTGGTCCACATCGCCGCCGAGAACGCCGCCGCCGACATTCGTCGCAACGGCATCCGCCCGACACGCTATCGGCCCGATCCCTCCGGACACCCGGAGCACGACAGGGTCGTATGGGCCTTTCCGGTGATGGCGAGCTACACGCTGACGCACTCGTGGTCGCGCGAGCTGAAGCGCTGGGGCAAGACGACGCTGGCGGCCGTCACGTTCCGCGTCCCCGACACGGAGCCGGTCTACGTCGGCTACTTCGGCCATGCCAAGCGGCTGGTCGGGGCCGCCGAGGCGGTCGGCCTCGTCCGCGCCGAACCCGATCCCCGCGGGTTCGAGATCCAGCTGCCGCGTCGAGTCGCGCCCGACGAGATCATCCGCATCCGGACTTTGCCGCATGCCATCGGCTGGCGCTACTGGCCGGGCGCCAAGAACCAGCCGATGCGGCTTTGCGATTGCCCGATGTGCCTGCCGCGCGGGGAGGTCAAGGCGCGCCGCTATCGCGAGACGGTGCTGGCGGGGATGGCCGGGCTCGACCTCCTGCGGAAGGACGACTGAGCCCCGCGAATGGTGAATGGCGATCGCGCGGACCGGCCGGGGCCGGCTTCGTTCACGTGTCAAGACTGTGGGGGTGCGACTGTTCTTGCCTTCGCAGCTGAGAAAGTCCATATACATGGCCATCGAATACGCCTTGGTTTGCTCTACACCGGCCCGACACTGCCGCCACGAGAAGTTCCAAAGCGATTTGAGGCCCGAGCGGGCAATACCGCCCACGGGAATTAACGCCAGTTGCTTTGGAGGCACTTAAATGGCGAACGGCACTGTCAAGTGGTTCAACGGCCAGAAGGGCTACGGCTTCATTCAGCCGGACGAGGGCGGCAGCGACGTCTTCGTGCACATCTCGGCCGTCGAGCGCGCCGGCATGCAGACGCTTCGCGAGGGTCAGAAGATCGCGTTCGAGACCGAGCGTGGTCGCAACGGCAAGATCGCCGCGACCAACCTGCGCGCCATCTGAGCACGCAGCCGAGCGCGTCGCCCATACGGCAGCGATGACAGAAGCGGGAGCAGCGCCGAGCTGCTCCCGTTGCGTTAGGGCCCGCCCCTCGTGACCTTGCGCCAGTGCTGGCGCAGATCAGCGATCGGGCCCCGGAGCAGGGATGCGCCAAGGGGTGCACGGCTCCCAATCGACAGCGCCGCTGACCCGACGCGGCAAGGAGACGGAATGGCGAAGGAAGAGATGCTGGAGTTCGAGGGCGTGGTGGCCGAAGTGCTGCCGGACGCCCGCTGCCGTGTGAAGCTGGACAATGGCCACGAGGTGGTCGCCTACACGTCCGGCCGCATGAAGAAGAACCGCATCCGCATCCTCGCGGGCGACCGCGTCACCATCGAAATGACGCCCTACGACCTGACCAAGGGCCGCATCAACTTCCGCCACAAGGATCAGCGCTCCGGTGGACCGGGCGGTCCGGGCGGGGGCGCTCCGGGCGGTGGTGGTCCGGGTGGTCCGGGCGGCAATCGCCGCCGCTGAGGCGCGACAGCCCTCGGGCCCGCGCGTTTTGCATCGGGGCCGAGTAGCTCATTGCTGAGCACATCCGTGGCGCTGGGGCCTCCCCCGGCGCCAATTGCTTTTCTGCGCGGTGGTGAGGTCGTCGCGAGTGCCGGTGGAGTGGCAGGGGACACGGTATAATCGGTTCAAATATCGATTCGCCGCATGACGCGGTCCTCGCAAAGATCCTGGAGTCGTCATGCTCTCACGCCGCTCTGCCGTTTCGCTACTGCTGACGGGCGTTGCCATTGCCGCGCTGCCGCTGTCGGCTGGTTCGGCGCGCTATGAGAACATTTCCGGCCTGAAGCCCGGCCGTTTCGTCTGGAATCCGGCCGCCGAAGGTGCGGGCCCGGTCGCCATTGTCGTTTCGCTTCACGAGCGCATGGCCCACGTCTACCGCAGCGATGTCGAGCTCGCGTTCTCGAGCATCGAACTCGACGCCGGACGATCTTCGTCGAGCGGTTTCTATTCCGTCTCCACCGTCGCGGAGGAGACTTCGGGGCGCGGGCGCGCGCTGATCTGGCGTGGCGTCGACCTGCTGGCACGGACGGCGCAGGCATCCACAGCCGCGCGTATTCCGGAGGAGTTCGCCGGGTTGCTGCACGATGCAACCACGCCGGGCACGCTGGTTATTGTCGCCGAACATCGTACCAGTGCGCAGATCGTCCACGCACCGGGGCCGTTCGCTCTCGAGATCGAGACGGGCACCGTCGACCGGGGCACCGTCGAGCGGGGCGGCTCGGCGGTCGGGCGGTTCGCATCTCCGGGCCTGTCGCGGGCCGAAAGTGCTCCCGGCGCGACGCCGGGTGCTGACGGCGATGTCATGTCGGTCGTCGTTTCGCGCGCCGATGTCGCCGCCTACGTCCTGCGCAATGGCCGCGTCGTAGAGAAGCTGCCGGTGACGATCGACCAGCCGTCGCTTCCTCTCGGCTCGCATGCTGCGATGCTGCTCGAGGGCGATGCGAAGCGCGGCCAGGCGCGCTGGTTGGCTTTCGGCCTCGACAGCGAGCGCGATGCCGCGCACGTGGTGGCGGATCGCGCAGCCGACGCCATGCGGCGTGTGCGCTTCCTCGATCGCGCGCGCACCGCAGAACTGGCGAAGTCGATGGGGCCCGGCGCGGCTATGATCCTCGTCGACGGACCGGGACCGGATGCGCGCCAGTTGCCGCGAACGCATGTCGCGCTGCTGACGAGCGCGGAGACATCGCCGGCGTCGGATGCCGTTGCTTCGGAGACCGCACCGCCGGCACCTGCCAAGCTCGCCGAGCCTGCCGCGTCGAAGCTGCCGCCACGAACGAACCAGAAGCGCGGTTCGGTGAAGGCGAAGGCGGCGGGGCGCAACGCCCGCACTGCGCGCGGTCCGCTCGATCACCGTGAGCCGTGGCCGAACTCGATCATCTGGCCGTACTGAGGCAGCTCAGCGGTTGCTGTGCGAGGCCATGTCGTGATGCGGCGCCAGTTCGCGCTCCAGAGCGGCTTCGAGTGCGGCGGCGCCCGCGCGCCTCGCGATGTGCTCCGGAACGATCCACGCCCGCCACGTGCCGCCGTCGATGGCGCGATCACACGACAGCCGCCCCGCAGTGATCGCGCACGTCGGATCGGCCGTCACGAGCTTCGACTCCCGCCGGTCGTGGCGCAGGATGCGCAGATCGACGGGCTGCAGCCATTCCCTCGCACTGCCGAGGTCGACGTTACGGAATACACAGCCGAGATGATTGCTGCAGGCGCCGGCGCGCTTGCCGAGTGCGACCCCCGGACCGAACGCCTTGCCGCGGCTCATCTGCTCGGCAGGTACATCGGCGCCGCGACTGACGTAGCACGAGCCGCCGACGCAAAGCATCGGGTCGGCATTCTTGTTCCAGCGCCGGATGCCGCGCGAGCCGGCGTCCATGACCAGCAGCACGGTGACGTCGCGCAAGTCCGTATGTGAGGCGGCCTGCTTCGCGGCCACGACCGGCAGCGATCCGACTTCGGTCACGGCGGGGGCGCTTTCGACGACGGTTGGCGCATGGGCAACGGTCGTGGTCGGCCCGGCCGGCAGTGCGGCGCGCTCGGCCGCAGCAGCGGCGGCGATCTCGGCAGTGCGCGCGGCCTTGTATCCCTCGATGCGCTCGGCGAGGTGGCGCTGGCGCTCTCGCAGCACGGCGCGCGCGTGCTCGGCGGCGCCCTTCTCGCGCAGTTCAGCTTCGGCCTTGGCTCGTGCCTTCGCCTCCGCGTCCGCCTTTTCGGCGGCGATGCGTTCCTGTTCGCGCTTCCCGGCGGCGAGGCGCGCTTCGGCTTCCGTCTTCGCCAGCTCTTCCGCCATGGCCTTTGCGCGCGCGTCCTCCGCTTCCCTCGCGGTGCGCGCCCGGCGCTCCTCGCGAATCGTGCGCAGCCGTTCGCTCAGGCGTCGCGTCTCGCCGGCACGCTCCCTGGCGAGGCGCTGCTCCAGTTCGGCGCGCGCTTTGGCCTCGCCCGCGGCGAGGTCGTCTCTGGCACGCGCTTCCGCTTCGGCGCGGGCGCGCGCCAGCAACTCGTCCTCGTAGGATTTGAGATCGTCGGCCTTGGCTGCCGGCCTCTGCGCTTGCGCCGACGTCGACTTCCCAGCCGGAGCCTTGACCGGTGCAGCAGGCTGCAATGCCGACCCGGCGTCCCCCCCGCTGCGCGCGAAGCGATCCGCCATGTCGTGGGCGGCACTCGAACCCGAGCCCGCAGCGATCACACCTGACGCGCCGGCCAGCAGCAGCGCGATGCCCGCCGCCGCCAGGAATGCCGTGTCCCGCGACGAACTCCGTGACGACCCATGCCGCACGTTCCATCCGCAGTCCATGACCCTCTCCCACATCACGATCGTCTCACCGGAGAAATACTCGGGCACCGGCTCGCCGCCACATTCGCAAGGTTCGAACACAATTCAGGCAACAAAGCGCACGGCGCTTGAACGGCACCTGAACGGCGCGTGCTTGCGCCGGTCCTCATCAGCAAATGGCGGGAAGAACCGGTAACGGTGGCAGCTTTGCGCGAGCCGCGCGCGTGGCGTCTTCAACTCTGGCGCACGAGTGACGCCGCGATTGCCGCGAGACCCTCGCGGTAGTTCGGATAGGCGAGCTGCAGCCCGAGATCACGCTTTGCAAGATCGTTGTGCACGAGCTTGCTCTCGCTGAAGAAGCTGCGCGTCATCTCGCCGAGAGCCGGGTCGTCGTATGGGATTTCGGGTGGCATCGGCGCGCCGAGCAGCGTGGCGGCGTAGGCGATGACGTCCTGTGGTGGCGACGGCTCGTCGTCGCAGAGATTGTAGACGTCGCTGGTGCCGCGCCCCGACATCGAGGCCAACACCGCTGATGCGATGTCCTCGACATGGATGCGGTTGAACTTCTGTCCCGGCTTGACGATGCGCTTGGCGCGGCCCGAGCGCACGTTGTCGATGGCGCTGCGGCCCGGCCCATAGATGCCGGCGAGCCGAAACAGCACGCAGCGCTTGCCGGATGCGGCGGCGAGTTGCTGCCACGCGATCTCGGCATCGCGGCGCCAGCGCGAGCGTCCGCTGGTCGGCTGCGGCTCGTCGCGCTCGTCGACCCATGTGCCGGCACGATCGCCGTACACGCCGATGGTCGACAGATAGCCGATCCAGGCGAGCCGCGGCGCCGCTGCGATGTCGGCGCCATGGTGCAGCAGCGCGGGATCGCCGTACGGTCCTGGCGGCGCCGAAACGAGCAGGTGCGTCGCGACGGCCAGAGCTTCGCGCAGACCCGGTGCCGGCCGGCTGCCGTCGAATACGAACGCTTCGACGCCCTTGTCGCGCCATTCCATCGCCGCCTGATCGGTGGTGACGGTACCGGCTATGTGCCATGTGTCGCGATCCAGCCGATCGATCAGGGCGCGCGCGGAGAAGCCGATTCCGAAGCAGAACAAGGACTGGGGCGCAACAGCGCGCATGCGGGGCATTCCTGATGGGTATTGACGAGGCAACGTCGGTGCAGACCTTCAGCGAGCATTATAGCCATTCCGCGAGCACGTCCGCATCCGTTTCCAACTCCAGTCGCCGTCGCCGCTCGCGGTCGCAGTCGTTCGCGGATGCGAGACGGCGAAGGGCCCAGATGGCCGCCGCGCGCACCAGCGGCGAGGCGTCGTCGAGCAATGGCCGGACGTCGGCCAGAAGCCCTGCCTCGCTAGAGTTGCCGGCGGCAATCAGCGCGTTGCGCACGACGCGGTCGCGGCCGGTACGTTTGACCGGCGTTCCGGCGAAGCGCTCGCGGAACGCCGCGTCGTCGAGCGCAAGCAGCGCAGCGAGGGGCGGATCGTCGGTCGCCTCACGGGCTGCAAAGCGCGTCTCGCGGGAGACGGCGGCGAACTTGTTCCACGGGCAGACGGCGAGGCAGTCGTCGCAGCCGAACACGCGGTTGCCGATCGCGGCGCGGAACTCGTGAGGTATGTGCCCTTTGTGCTCGATGGTCAGGTAGGCGATGCAGCGGCGCGCATCGAGCCGGTAGGGCGCCGGGAACGCCGCCGTCGGGCAGACGTCGAGACAGCGCCGGCAGCTTCCGCAATGGTCGCGCTCGGCCGCGTCGGCGGCGAGGCGTGCGGTGGTCAGCACCGCGCCGAGGAACAGCCACGAGCCGTGCCGGCGCGAGACGAGGTTGGTGTGCTTGCCCTGCCAGCCGATGCCGGCGCTCATGGCGAGCGGCTTTTCCATCAGCGGCGCGGTATCGACGAACACCTTGACCTCGTCGCCGGTACGCTCGGCAATCGTCCGCGCCAGTTGCTTCAGCCGCGCCTTCATCACGTCGTGGTAGTCCTTGCCGCGCGCATAGACCGAGATCGCGGCGCGGGTCGGCGCGTCGAGCACGGCCAGCGGATCGTGCGCCGGCGCGTAGCTCATGGCGAGCATGACGATACTTTGCGCTTCGCTCCACAGCGCGCGCGGATCGCGCCGGCGCGCGGCGTGTGCCGCCATCCACTCCATTTCGCCATGCCGCCCTTCGGCGACGAAACGATCGAGCGCGCCCGCTGCGTCGTAGGGCAGGTGCTCGAGACCATCGGGCGTGGTGATGCGCACGTCGTCGAAGCCGAGCGCCACCGCTTCGGCCTTCACCCATGCCGATGCCTGCGCCGCGTCCGCGTCGTCGGTCGCGTCGTTGCTCGCTTCTGCCGTCGTCATGGCTGGTGAAGTCCCGCGGATAGGTGGCGGTGCGCCTCGCGATCAGAAGTCGAGGTTCGTGTAATGCACCGGCGCCGGTGTACCTGAGATGCGGTCGGCGAGCAGCGGCCGGAACGAGGGCCGAGACTTCAGCCGTGCATACCACTGCTTGGCGGACTCGTAGCTGTCCCAAGGCACTTCGCCCAGATAATCGAGCGTCGAGAGGTGCGCGGCGGCGGCAAGATCGGCGAAGCTCATGTCGTCACCGGCCAGCCAGCGCCGCTCGTGCGCGAGGTAAGCCACGTAGCTGAGATGATAGCGCAGGTTGGCTCGCACCGCGCGCAGGATGGCGGCATCCGGCGCGCCGGTGTTGCCGCCGCTGGTCCGATAGCCGCGATAAACCTTCTCCTCGAGAAACTCGCGCGTCACCTCGCGGTCGAGCTTGCCGTGAAACCAGTCGACCAGGCGGCGCACCTCGGCGCGTTCCTCGCGCGTGCCCGGAAACAGCGGCACCGGGCGTCCGTCGATCGGATGCCGCTTCAGTTCCTCGGCGATGTATTCGGAGGCGGCATAGGCGCCGCACAGCACCGGCCCGCTGTCGAGCGCCAGCACCGGCAACTCGCCTGCGGGATTGAGCGCCAGCAACTCGGGACGGTACTCCCACGGCCGCTCCTCGACCAGACGCGCCTCGATGCCGATCTCGCCGAGCAGCAGGCGGATCGAGCGCGAGTGCGGGCAGAGCCTGAAGTGCGTCAGCGTGTGCATGGTCCTCGAGATGTCGGCCGCAGGGTTGCGCGGCCTTTTGGCGTCCGCCACCGGAACATTGCATCCCCGCAGTTAGGCGGACGGCGTGTCCGGGATGTGGCGCAATCGGCAAGGAAGTTCTGCTAAACGGACGGCGTCTGATTCTTCACGTGCCGACGAGTGTACCTGCCCTTCCCTGCCCGGTCAGGTGTCAGTTGACGCATCGGCGGGCAATTCGTTCGACCCGGAGACAACAATGCCGACGTGGCAAGTGATCCTGCTCGGCCTTCTTGAAGGCCTGACCGAGTTCATTCCGGTCTCGTCCACCGGCCACGTGCTGCTCGCCGGGCACTTCCTCGGCTTCAACTCGCCGGGAAAGACGTTCGAGGTCCTCATACAACTCGGCGCCATCCTCGCCATCCTGACGGTCTATGCGGCGCGCCTGCTCGACCTGCTGGTGAAACTGCCGGGTGACGCGCGCACGCAGCGCTTCGTCGGGGGTATTCTCATCGCGTTCCTGCCGGCCGCGGTGATCGGTGCGCTCGGTCACTCGTTCATCAAGAGCGTTCTGTTCGAGACGCCCATGCTGATCTGCGTGATGCTGATCCTCGGCGGCATCGTCCTGCTGTTCGTCGACCGCATGCCGCTGCAGCCGCGCTATCATGACGCGATGGATTTCCCGCCGATGCTGGCGCTGAAGATCGGGCTGGCGCAGTGCCTGGCCATGGTACCCGGCGTCTCGCGCTCGGGCTCGACCATCGTCGGCGCCATGTTACTCGGGGCCGACAAGCGCTCGGCGGCGGAGTTCTCGTTCTTCCTCGCCATGCCGACCATGGCGGGGGCCTTTGCCTACGACCTCTACAAGAACTGGTCGAAGCTCGCGGCCGACGACGTCACCGGCATCGCGCTGGGATTCGTCACCGCGTTCGTCGCGGGCGTATTCGTGGTGCGCTATCTGCTCGGGTTCGTCAGCAAGCACGGCTATGCGCTGTTCGGCTGGTGGCGCATCCTCGTCGGTGGTGTCGGGCTCGGCGCCCTGCTGGTACTCGGCTGACGCCGCACGGGTGGCCGGTCGTTGAATGGTCTAAGGGTCCGGGTGTCCGAGGCGAGGCGCCTTAGTCCGCCAACGTCGTTCGGCTGCTTTGCCTGCAACGCCATCGTTGCGCCGAAGCAGATGGCGGGAAAGCAGGCAGCCCGGAGGACCCCGGATTCAGGCGGCGTGTGAAGTCGCCGGCGAGGTCAGCACCTTGCGCAGGGTCTCGGCGTCTGGCGCCGAGCGCAGCCGCTCCAGCGTCGCCGGATCGCGCACCAGCCGCGAGATGCGCGCCAGCGCCTTCAGGTGATCGCCGCTGGCATGCTCGGGAGCCAGCAGCAGGAAAATGATGTCGACCGGCTCGTTGTCGTGGCTCTCGAACGGGATCGGTTCCTCGAGCCGTGCGAACAGGCACACGATCGCCTTCAACGAACGGAATTTCACGTGCGGAATGGCGATGCCGCGCCCCAGTCCCGTCGAGCCGAGACGTTCGCGCTGCAGCAGCGTATCGAAGATGTCGCGAGCCTCGAGCGAGGTGACTTCGGAGGCGCGCTGGGCCAGTTCCTGCAGCGCCTGCTTCTTGCTTTTGGCCTTCAGCACGGGAATGATCCCGTTCGGGACGAGTAGATCACCGAGGTCCATCGCCTGCCGTCCTAACCAACCGTTGGTTCCGCCCCAGGGGCATTCCGTGTTCCGCTCACCGTGCCGCGCTTTCGTCGCGGGCGGCACCCGTTCACAGCCGCATCTCGCAGACTGTGCAAAAACAACGCCATATCAGAGCCCGTTGGCCGCAAACCGCTCCAAACGAGGCAGGGCGCGGCGCCCGAAGTGGCCGCCCGCCCTCGTACCAACATCACAACCACCTGTCCGGTTTCCGCCGGCTCGGTGCCAGGCAGCGCACGCCAAGGTGCACCTCCGGCCGATTCCAGTCCGGCACGCGCATTTCTGCCCGCATACCGCACCGCACTCACCACTTTGTTCCAGGCACCCTCCCGAGGTGCCGTGACCGTACCGGCGGGCGGCTCTTCAGCCGCTCACCGCCGACACAAGCCTGATCCTCGCGCGCCGGTCAAGCGCCGCCATTAGCCTTTCCCGCCGGATCGATCCAGCCGATATTGCCATCTGTCCGCCGATAAACGACGTTCAGGCCGCCATTCGAGGCATTGCGGAAGACAAGGAACTGGTTGTCCGACAGGTCGAGGTGCATCACCGCCTCACCGACCGTCAGATCGCGAATGCCGCGTTCCGCCTCGGCGATGATGATGGGCGCATCGCCCTTCTCCTCGCCTTGATCGTCGTCAGAGACACGGACGGTATAGTCGCGCGCGAACTCTTCCGGCCCGTTGGCCGTGTCTCGACCGTTGTGGTGGCTTTTCAGCCGCCGCTTGTAGCGACGCACCCGCTTCTCTAGCCGCTCGACCATGGCGTCGGCGCTGCCGTAGGCATCGGCGCCGTCACCGTGCGCCTCCACCTGCAGGCCGGTGCGCAGCCGGATGGAGCAATTGGTACGGAAGCCCACGCGCTCCTTCTCGAGCCGCACGTGCCCGGAAAGCTCAGGGCCGACGTACTTCTCGAGAACACCGGAAATCTTGCTGAGGATATAAGACTTGTAGGCTTCGCCTGCGTCGACGTTCTTGCCAGTGATCTGGATCGTCATCTGTTCGCCTAGACCTGCATTTCAGACCATTCAAATAGCCGAACGAGGTCTCGGCAGACACCTCGCCCGACCTCCCCGGCCGCACCCCGGACACTCGTCCTCGGCGGTCGCGACCGTGCGGAGCAGTTTGAAGCAGTAGCCGTGCCATTTTCAAGAACGGTAGATCGCGTCTCCCGCCCTGTCAAATGAGCTTCGTCAACGCGCCACAAACCTTTTCATTCGACCCCGCTCATCCGCTCGGACATCTGCTTCTCGCGGCGGCGTTGCACCGAGGACGGGATCCGCATCGCCTCGCGGTACTTGGCGACCGTGCGCCGTGCGATGTCGACGCCGTCTGACTTGAGGCGTTCGACGATCTTGTCGTCGGACATGATGGTGCGCGAGGTCTCGCCGTCGATCAGCTGCTTGATACGGAAGCGCACGGCTTCCGACGAGTGCGCCTCGCCGTCCTCGGAATTGGCAATGGCCGACGTGAAGAAATACTTCAGCTCGAAGATGCCGCGCGGCGAGGCGAGATACTTGTTGGAGGTGACGCGCGACACCGTCGATTCATGCATCTGGATGGCGTCCGCCACCGTCTTCAGGTTGAGCGGGCGCAGATGCTGGACGCCATGGGTAAAGAAGCCGTCCTGCTGGCGCACGATCTCCTCGGCGACGCGCAGAATGGTGCGGGCGCGCTGGTCGAGGCTCTTCACCAGCCAGTTCGCCGTTTGCAGGCATTCGAGCAGGTAGCCCTTGTCCTTGTCGGAGGCCGAGCGCGTGGAAACCTTGGTGTAGTAGGATCGATTGACGAGCACGCGCGGCAGCGTCTCGGAGTTGAGCTCGACGTGCCAGCTGCCGTCCTGCGCCGGGCGCACGAACACGTCCGGCACCACCGGCTGCATCTGCACCGATCCGAACTTGAGACCCGGCTTCGGATTGAGCTGCTTGATCTCGTGGATCATGTCGGTGATCTCGTCCATGTCGACACCGACGGCACGCTTGAGGCCGGCGAAATCGTGCTTGGCGAGCAGGTGCAGGTTGTCGAGGAACAGGGCGATCTGCGGGTCGTAGTGGTTGCGCTCCTTGAGCTGCAGCGCGAGGCACTCGGCGAGCGAGCGGGCGAAGACGCCGGCGGGGTCGAGGGACTGCAGGCGGGCGAGTACGTCTTCGACCTGTGCTTCGGTGGCGCCGAGCTTGTCGGCGAGGCTGGTGAGATCAGCGGTGATGTAGCCGGCGTCGTCGACGAGATCGACGAGGTATTGCCCGATCAAGCGGTCGGCCGGGCTCGCCAGCACCAGCGGCAACTGTTCCGAGAGATGATCCTTGAGCGAGAGGTCGGCCGAGACGAACGCTTCGAGGTTCGACTCCTCGTCGCCGAAGCCGTTGTCGCGGCTGCGCAGGCTCGACCAGCCCGAGTCGGCCAACTCACTCGCGGGCGTGTCGGGATAGACGTTCTCGTATTCCGTATCGAAGGCGGTCTCGGGATCGGCGGTGGTTTTCGCCATGTCGAGCCACGGCTCTTCGCTCGCGGCGTCGCCGGCGCCGGCCGCCTCGCCGGCCGCGCTCGCTTCGCCGCTGCCGCCATCGTCGGAACTCTCGCCACCGCCGTCCGCCGTCTCGGCGGTGCCGTTGGCGGCGAGAGCCGGGGCTTCCGCGACCGGGCCGTCGCCCTCCTCGGCGCGCTCCAGCAGCGGGTTGCGCTCGAGCTCGGTTTCGACGAACTGCGTCAGCTCGAGGTTCGACAGCTGGAGCAGACGGATGGCCTGCTGCAGCTGGGGTGTCATCACCAGCTGCTGGCTCTGTCTGAGCTCGAGCTTCGTCGTAAGCGCCATTACCGGACAGCCTTTGGCGGCGTTGAACTTCAGCTCGCAGGTATAATCAACGCCCGTTAACGAACATATCCCCGAGGTAGACCCGGCGAACGTCTTCGTTGGCTATGATTTCCTCCGGCTTACCGTGCGTCAGAACATGACCATCATAGATGATGTAGGCGCGGTCGATCAGCGCCAGGGTCTCGCGCACGTTATGGTCGGTGATGAGGACGCCGATGCCACGGTCGGTCAGATGGCGAACCAGATGCTGGATGTCGCCGACCGCGATCGGATCGATGCCGGCGAAGGGCTCGTCGAGCAGCATGAAGGACGGACGTGAGGCCAGTGCTCGGGCGATCTCGCAGCGGCGCCTTTCGCCGCCCGACAGTGCCAGCGACGGCGACTTTCTCAGGTGGCCGATGCGGAACTCGTCGAGCAGTTCGTCGAGCTGCTGGCGGCGCTTCTTGCGGTCCGGCTCGACCAGCTCCAGCACCGCATTGATGTTCTGCTCGACCGTGAGACCGCGGAAGATGGACGCCTCCTGCGGCAGGTAGCCGATGCCGAGGCGGGCGCGCTGATACATCGGCAGGCGGGTGACGTCGACGCCGTCGAGCATGATACGGCCGCCATCGGCCGGCACCAGGCCGGTGATCATGTAGAAGCAGGTCGTCTTGCCGGCGCCGTTCGGTCCGAGCAGTCCGATCGATTCGCCACGCCGCACGCTGAGGCTGACCGAGCGCACCACGACGCGCTTCTTGTAGGCCTTTTGCACTTCGTGAATGGTCAGATAGCCGGGGCCGTCCGGCTCTCCGTCATGCGCATCCGAGTGGGCATGGCCGTCATGGCGCGGTTCCGCGGACGGCATCGTGCGCACATCGGCGTTCGGGGCGAAGCCATGGCCGCCGCCGTCCGCTGTGCCGCTCTGCCGGGGTGTACGTTTCAGCACGGGCTTCTTTCCGCTCAAGCGTTCCGGAATTGAGGTCTAGCTTGATCCGCCGTCCCCGACAATCGAGCCGGACGGCGGGACGAGCGCGCTGGGACGACAGCCGGACCGGGTTCAGTTGTCTGCGGCAGGGCGTGGACCGTCATTGGTCGTCGAACTCCAGCCATCGACCGCAGGGGGGCTGGCACGCGGATTTGCGGCAACCGGTTTGCCGGCGCCCTCGCCGCGCAAATCCTGCGGGAAGAACACCGCGCGCGGCCGCGATGGTTGCCGCTGGGCCTGCCAGCCGCCGCCCGCCTGCCCTGCGGTTTCCGGAGCCGCAGCATTGTCGGATTTCAGCACTGCCTCGCCGGTGTTCAGGTCGATGTCGAGGCGGCTGCCTCGCACCACGTTGCGACCCTGTGTCAGCACCACGTCACCGCCGAGTGTGACGGTGTTGGCGGCGGTGTTGAAATCGGCCCAGTCGCCGGTCGCCTTCTGTCCCGCCTTGGAAGTGACGATGACGCTGCCCTTGGCCTGGATCTTGGCCAGCTGTACCGGCGTCTGAGCGGCCTTCTCGGTCTGTTCGCCGCCGCCCGCCAGCCCGGCGCTGCCCGAGTAGCGCGCGTGCACCTCCGACGAGCGCAGGCTGACCTCGCCCTGGGTCGCGACGACATCGCCACGGAATACGGCTTCGCCACTCTTGTCGTCGACGTCGAGTCGTTCGGCGACGATGCCGATCGGGGCGTTGGGATCGGTGCGGAAGCTCGCGGTCGAGAGCAGGCCGCCGAGCGGATTGGCGCCAGCGCCGGCCGCGGCCGGGCGCGCGGCTTTGCCGCCGCCACCCTTGGTGGCATTCGGCGCGAACTGCGCGTTGATACGCCCATTGCCGCCGTCGCCGGCAGCGGACGTCAGCTGCGATCTGCCGGCCTTCTGGTCGAGCGTCAGGCGGCGGCCACGCAGCACGTTGGAGCCCTGCGTCATCACCACGTTGCCGGTAATGAGCGCCGTGCCGTCCTTGTTGTGCAACTCGGCGTGATCGCCGGTGACGCGGCGGTCGGCGCCCTGGCTCATCACGACGTTCCTGTCGAGGCTCGCGATGTCGCGCGCGGTGTCGAACGTGGCGAGGGCGGCGGTCACCCGTGTCGCCGGCGCACGGTCGATGACGACGCCGCCGTCGATGGTGGCGCGCGCGGTTCCCGCATCGTAGAGGGCGGTGGCGCCGGTGACGCGCGTCGTCTCACCTTCGGTGATGACGACCGGCCCGGTGGCGACGATGGTCTTGATGGAGCTGCGCACGCCGCCGGCCCCACCCTGCGCGACAGGTTTCGAGCCGCCCGCGAGCCCGCCGGACGGCGACCCGTCGTAAGCGATCCGCAATTCGGGTGAGGTCAGCGTGGCGGCGCCACGGGTCACGGTCACGCCGCCGGTGAAGGTCGCGGTGCGCTTGAGGTCGTCGACATCGAGGCGCTGTGCCTTGATCTCGATGGGCCCGCTGTCGCCACCCTGGAACAGCCGCGCCATGGCACCGGCTGCAGCGTCCGCTTCCTTCGCCGGCTCCGGCGCTTTCGCGGGCGCGGGCTTGTCCGATGGCGTGATCCTGAGGTTGCCCTTGCCGTCGATGTCGCCGATCACGCCCTCGGCCGGGGCGAGCCGCGCGTGCACGTCACCGTTGAAGGTGATCTCCTTGGTCTTCTGGCGTACGGTCATGGTCTTGGCGCGGATGATGCCGGACTTGTTGCCGACCGCGACAGGCAGTGTGCTGGCGATGATGCCGTCCCTGGGCGTGATGGTGGCGCTGATGAGGCGTGCCCAGCCGCCGTCGTCGGCGTTGATGCGGATCGCACCGACCAGGGTGGCGACCTGCCGGCGGGCATCATAGGTGCCGCGCGCGGCCGAGAGGCGCGTCGCGGCGTTGTCGGCCTGCAGCAGCGTACCGGTGACGCCGTTGAGATGGATGAAGGTGGGAGTCTTCAAGTCCTGGCGCGCCGTTTTCGCCTCGAAGGTGTAGTTGCCGCCGTCCTTCGTGTAGCCCTGATAGCGCGGGTTGCTCATGGTCAGGTGCTCGGGCAGCACCTTCGGGATGGCGATCTTGGCGACCGGATTGGACCAGCCCGCCACTTCGAGCAGCGTCGCGCCGTAGTAGCCGAAGATGGCGATGGCGGAGACCGGCAGGGCGACGCGCAGAAAACGGACGAGGAGAGAATGCCGCCGCGCGCTACGGACGTGCCGCGCGCGATCCCGCGACGGTTCGGGCGCATGCCGGAACCCCGTCGTCGTCGGCCTGTCGGGCTCCATCACGTGCTTCGGTCCGTTGGCTTGGCGTGCCGTTGATCGTTGGTTGTTCTGGCCGGGGCGGCTGATCCCCGCGCCGGCGGCACGATAACAGGCCGGCCAAGCATCACGTGCTCCGGCAACGGCGAACTGCTCGGGCGGCGTCGCTTCGGGATTTCCCCTCCGTGCTCACTTGTCGGCAGCAATTGGGGTGATTCTGGGACCGGTCGCCACCGTAGCGGTCGCCGGACGGGGCGCGCACCGTGGATGAGGGCCGTACCGCCTCGTAGACTACAATCTGCCGTCGGATCTGTGCAACTTTCCCGGGAAGTGCCCCCGTGGCAGAGTCTCAGTGCGAGAAGATGTCCATGTCGTCGAAACCGGCAAGATCCAGCTCTGCGCGCGTCGGCAGAAAGCGGAAGGCGGCCTCCGCCAGCCCGGTGCGGCCCTGGCGCGCCAGCATGGCATCGAGCCGCGCCTTCAGCTTGTGCAGGTGCAACACGTCGGAGGCGGCGTAGGCGATCTGCTGGTCGCTGAGTTCCCCGGACGCCCAGTCCGAGCTCTGCTGCTGCTTCGACAGCTCGATGCCCGCCAGTTCGGCGACGAGGTCCTTGAGGCCGTGGCGGTCGGTGTAGGTGCGCACGAGCTTCGAAGCGATCTTGGTGCAGTAGATCGGTGCGGTATCGACGCCGAGGTAGTGCTTCAGCACGGCCACGTCGAAACGCGCGTAATGGAAGATCTTGAGCACGCCCGGGTTGGTCAGCAGGGCCTTGAGGTTCGGGGCCGCGTACTGGCCGGCGTCGAGCTGCACGAGGTGCGCGTTGCCGTCGCCGGCAGAGAGCTGCACCACGCACAGCCGGTCGCGGTGCGGCTTGAGCCCCAGTGTCTCGGTGTCGATGGCGACCGCGCGCCCGAGGTCGAGGCCGGCCGGAAGGTCGCCACGGTGCAGCTTGATCTCGGCGGCCATGTGCTTCGCTCCGGGGTTGCGCGGTCGGGACGCTCCGAACCGCGCGACGTGTAAAATCTGTGTCGGGTGCCGTCAACCGACACGGGCCCGTCGTCTGGCGGGCCCGCGTTTGTTGGCGGTTCGTGAATAGTCGAGATGGCGTTTCAGCCCTGGCCCTGTGAGCCTTGGCCGCGGCGCTGCTGCTGGAAGCGGACGACGCGCGGAACGTCCGAGCCGCGCTCTGCCAGCGTCTCGCGGATGCGCGCCCAGGCGTCGGCGTCGCCGAGGTCGGAGTTGGTCATCAGGTCGTTGACGCGGCGCAACTGCTCGAGCAGCGCATCCTCGCCCGGAAGCTGGCCGTCGTCCGGGGCTGCGGCGGCTTCCAGTTCCTCGATGAGGTAGCGCACGAGACCCGTCTCGGGGAACAGCAGGATCGCCGGAAGATGCTCGCGAATCTGCTGGTCGATGCGGTCCAGCACATCGATCTTGCGCTGGTCGCCGAGCGTGCCTGCATTCAGCGAGTGCAGCATGCGGTCGAGTTCGCGATCCTGCTCGTTGCGCTTGCGCTTCAGCATCGCGGCCAGTTCGGGGTTCGAACGCGCGTGGTTCTGCAGCTCGCGCCACGCGGCGATCGCCGCATCTTCCACGCTCGGGCCGACGAAGCGCATGGAAACGATTGTATCATTGAGGCCGATTGCGGACAGCAGCTGGTCGGTGTAGAGGCCCTGCAGATGTTCCAGTTCGTCCCTCGTCAGCGGCTCGATCTGGCGGGTGATCTGGCGCGGCGGTGCAGGCATGCGCGGCTGGCTCGATGGCGGCGGCGGCACGGCCTTCGCCTGCGCCGACAGCGACCCGCCGTATTCAACCGGACCACGATGGCCGAGCTGCGGGCGGCTGGGGTCGAAGCCGAGCGCCGGGCGCGGCTGCGCCGCCGAGATCAGCGCGATGGTCTTGTACATCTGGCCGTGCACGAAATAGAGGTCGCGATCCGGATGCTTCTCGGCCAGCTGCACGTACTGCAGCGTCGCGCCGGCGTTGAGCACGCTGCGGACGACCGGCTGATGCTGGACCGCGACCTTGCTCAGCTTCACCTGCGACGAGAAGCCGTGTGCCTCGTTGATCGGATCGAGGTTCGACAGCACGATCTCGGCATTGCGGCCGACGTCCGGCTGCAGCGCGACCGTGACGATCTGCTTCAGCTCGGCGAGCCGCACGTTCTCGGCGTTCGATTCGAACGAGCGCTTGGCGACGGTCGACAGGAACTCGAACAGCTCCGGCCGCACCAGATAGCGCGTCGAGCGTCCCTGCCAGGAGTCGTCCTTCTGCACCGCGCCGATGGTGCCCGCCGCATTCAGAACCTTGGCGATCTTGTTGCGATGTGGGCTCTGGTCGGCGTCGAGGAACACTTCCTGCGTGTATCCGTCGACGGGCGTGATCGGCTGCATGGCCGTCAGGATCGCGTCGGCGGCTTCGAATGTGTTGGGCTGCAGCGATTGCTGGATCACTTCCTCGAGCTGGCGCGCCGAACGTGCCTTGAAGTTCGGGATGTCCTGCAGCGGCGAGCGCACCGCGTTGGCGCCGAACAGGCCGGACATGAAGACGAGGCTGTCTATGGCGATGGCGATGGCGAGCGCGAGGTAGGCGAGGCGGTTGCCATCCTGGAAGGCGTTCCACGTGACCACGAAGCGGTGGGCCTTGTCGTCGCGGTTGAGGTCGATGCGCGAGATGGCGAGACCCATGGCCGTGGTGTCGGCGCTCGTCAGGCCGGAGTCCTGGAGGCAGCGGCGGCCGAAGTCGAGCAGCGCATCGGTGCCGCCGGTGGTCGGCAGCTTGTCGCCACCGCCGCAGTTCTTGTTGAAGGCCGTCAGCCCGTCGTTGAGCGCGAACACGCGCTGGGCGGCCTCGTTCGCCTGCTTGGGGCTGCAATCGATGCCGGCGGCGGCATCGCGCAGGCTCGCAACCTTGACGCTGGCGTTGATGAGCGCCGAGCACTGCTGCTGGATGCGGGCGAGGATGGTGCGATCAGGGTTCTGGCGGAACTCCTGGCGATCTCGATAGAGCGTGGCGACGCCAGCCGACGGGTCGAAGCGTTCCGATCCGGTCGAGCTGTTGCCGGTCTTGGCGACGGCGATCATCTGCGAAACGGTTTCTTCCTCGCCCTTGAGCTTGGCGAGGTCACCATCGGTCTGTGCCAGCTCGCCCTTGATCTGGGCGACGCGGCGGTCGATCGTTTCCAGCCGCTGTTCGGGGCCGCGCAGGCGCTCCTTGGCGATCTGCAACTCGGCGCGGGTTTTTTCCTCGTCGGCCTTCGCCGCGCGCCAGAACTGGCCGCGGCCGATCTTGCCCGAGCCTTCGACGCCCTTCTCTTCGGCCAGCACCTTGGTGCGCATCTCGTCGAGGCGCCGCTCGATGTCGGCGACCACCTGCTTCTGCGCGTTGCTGTCGGAAGCGGCCGCTGGCCGCTCACCCTGCAGACGCGACAGCTCCTCGGTCAGTTGCACCTTGCGCGATTGCAGGCCGGCCTGACCGCCTGACGCGGTAGCGCGCTGCTCCTCGAGCTTGGCGATGCGCCCCTGCTGCGCTTCGAGTTCGCGCGTCATCTGCTCGCGAATCTTGTCGGGCGCCTGCTTGGCGATCTGCGCCGCCTTGTCGAGTTCGGCTTCGTAGTCGGTCCAGGCGGGGGCGTTGAACAGGGCCTTCGCTTCCTCGACGCGCCGCTTGGCGGCGAGCGCGCCGATGTCCGAGACGACCGCAGCAACCTGGTTGACGGATCGAATCTCGGCCGCGCGCTTGCGCTCCTCGGCCGGGAAGATGGTCGAGAACAGCGAGTCGAACGAGAAGAACACCGACGTCGCCATGCACGCGAGAAACATCACCCACAACACGCCATTCTTGATGATGAGGCGGGCGCTCTGCACGTAGCCGGCGCCGACGTCGCTCTTGGTCGCGGCGATCACGAACGCGAGAAGAAGGGCGGTGATGGCGCCGAACAGCGCGAAATTCTTGATGGTCTGGGCGGCCGAGGAGTCGAACCAGTTGCCGCTCGTCACCTCCGCCGGCGTGCGGCTCTGACCGAACCACAGCGTGAAGGCGATCACAGCGAGTACGGCGAAAAGGCCGGTGACCAGCAGATCCCAGCCGCCGCTGCCTCCGGACGAACGGGTCGACATGCCGGTCGCGAACGATTCACCGATCAGCCAGGCGACGATCAGCATCACGCCCTGGATGCCGAAGGTGATCATGAACGAGAGAGCCGGCTCGTTGGTGAAATTGCGCATGCCGTCCCACGTCGTCCAGCCGGAAGCCAGCGACAGGATGAGACCGGTGGCGCCGAGCAACGCCAGCCGCCAGTTGCCGAAGACCGTCTCCTCGAGGGAGTTGGCGGCACGCTTCCACACCTTGGCGATGAAGGCGGTGACGGCGGCGAGACCCGCCCAGAGCAGCAGGAACCCGATCCAGTGTCCGGCCGTCCACGTGCCGAAATCGGGCAGGAGGGCGCCGACAGAGGCGAAGAAATTCATGCGATCATGCTCCCGCATCGCCCGCGCCACAGGGCGCGCTGGCAGACGAACCTGCCGCGGGACAATCCGGCCGGCGCGCTTTTCGCAGCGCTCGAATCGACCGCAGGCAACGAACGCCACGGTGACAGGCAGCGCCAGAATTGCGGCGTAAGTCGGCCGAAAGCCCCTCCGCGAGGTTAAGTCTTCTCCATGTTCGCGCTCGCCGGCCGAGGCTCCTCGGCAGCGTGTCCAAGCGCAATCGTGAACACCAATTTAATCCTCTCCGGCGCGATTGCACCTGAGGAATTGCGATTTGATCTGCCGTCAGGTGGCTCGTTCCGCTGGCGGTACCGGACCGATCGGGGCCACCTCGCGCTGCCGACGCCGACATGGCGTCTGTGGCTCTCTCTCCGGTCCAAGTGCTCGGCATTTCGTCCCGGTCGACAGAGGATTCTTAAGTCGCTCGAGCTATCTTGTCGTGCTCAGTCATCGTCGGGATCACCCATGCCCCTGCGCTTCAAGGTTCTCGCCACCGTTTTCATCGTCATGATGCTGCTCGCCCAGGAGGAGGGGCTGCGTCTGTTCGAGACCTACCACGCTGGCGCCATTGCCCTCGGGTTGCTGCTGGTGTTCTCGGTGATCGCGCTGTGGCCGAACAGTTCGCGCGCCGACCGCGTGGACCGGTCCGTCGGACAGGCCGACTGGTCGGATCGCATCCGCTTCGACAGCAAGCGGGCGTCGGACTGAGGCCAAACGCGGCTTTTCTTCACGTCTTGCGATCCATGCAACCCGGACGCGCGTTTCTCACATGGCGGACAGCTCAGCAGCTGCCGTGGCCGGCCATCCGTCGCTGCGGCTCGAGCGGAAAACATAAAACATTACAATTGTTTCAGTTGTGGGCGCCGGTGTGATGACGTACCCATCACGTCACTGTCAATTGCCAAACGAGAGCCTGGGCTTCTAATAGCAAAGATTGCGTACCGATCGGTAACATGCGATACACGAGTTCATGGATCGGGATTATCCCGGCGGTGCACTAGTCACCGCACGCCGACGTGCCGGGCAATAACCAGCCTGCCGCGACGGAACGGACGACCGATCTACGTTGTTGTTGCCACATGCCCGGTCAGGCCGCCCACGGCCGGACGGGCCCGGTCAAAGGAGCAGGCCGACCTGCTGCAACAGGGCGGCCTGAGGGATCAATGGCTTCGACGAAATCACTGCCTTCGATCGCATCCGGTTCCGCCGGACTGTCGCGTTACCTCGAGGAGATTCGGCGGTTTCCGATGCTGGAGCCGAATCAGGAGTACATGCTCGCCAAGCGCTGGCAGGAGCACGAGGACACGGACGCTGCTCATCAGCTGGTGACGTCTCACCTCCGGCTCGTCGCCCGCATCGCCATGGGCTATCGCGGCTACGGCTTGCCGATCAGCGAGGTCATCTCCGAGGGCAACGTCGGCCTCATGCAGGCCGTCAAGCGCTTCGAGCCCGACAAGGGCTTTCGTCTCGCCACCTACGCGATGTGGTGGATCCGCGCCTCGATTCAAGAATACATCCTGCGGTCGTGGAGCCTCGTGAAGATGGGCACCACGGCAGCGCAGAAGAAGCTGTTCTTCAACTTGCGCCGGGCCAAGGGCCAGCTGCAGGCGCTGGAGGAAGGCGATCTCAGGCCTGAGCACGTCAAGACCATCGCCAAGCGCCTCGGCGTGTCCGAGGAGGACGTCGTTTCCATGAACCGGCGCCTCGGCGGCGATGCATCGCTGAACGCGCCGATCCGCGCCGACAGCGAGTCCGGCGAGTGGCAGGACTGGCTGGTGGATGATACGCCCGACCAGGAGGAGCGGCTCGCCGAGAGCGAGGAGCTGACGCAGCGGCGCGGGTTCCTTGCGGGCGCGCTGTCGTCCCTGAACGAGCGCGAGCGGCGCATCTTCGAAGCCCGCCGCCTGTCGGACGATCCGGCGACACTCGAGGACCTGTCGGCGGAATTCGGCGTCAGCCGCGAGCGTATCCGCCAGATCGAGGTGCGCGCGTTCGAGAAGGTGCAGAAGGCCGTGACCGACCGCGCACGCGACAGCGAGCGGGGCGTCGCAGCCCGCAGCGCTCACGTGCGGTGAGTGTGGCATCGGGCGGCTGAAAAAGACGTCGAACCAGAGCAGACGGCATGGACGGCAGGCGAACCCGGACGGGCGCCTGCCGTCTGGCATTTCGGCGGGTCCGCGAGACGATCAGATGATCGGGCCCTTCTCGCGGATGCCCCCGGTCAACACCCCGCTGCCGGATGCAGTTCGGTTCACACCTCGATGATCGAGCGCATGAGGCGAACAAAGTCACGCTGGCCCGAGCAGTTGCATTTGGCGAGCGCGTTGCGCAGGTGCCAGCGGGCCGTCGATATGCGTATGTCGGATGCGTCTGCGAACGATTGCACGGTCTGGCCTTCGAGCAGGGAGAGCGCGAGACGTGCCTCTGTCGGTGTGAGTTCGAAGGTTTCGATCAGCAGGCGCGCGTCGCACTGCGAATGGCGCCACTTGCCATCGTTGACGGTGATGAGTACCGACCCGGCGGTATGTTCGCACGCCACCCCGGATGCATCTTCTCCGCCAGCGATCCTGGCAAACACGACGAGCACCTCGGTGCCGTCGGAGCCGCTGTAGAATTCAGCGTATCGCGCCGCAGAATTCGATGTCGCGGCCGCAATGTCGCTGACGCGGGCGTGCAGCATCGCCGTCGCGCCCGGCTCGCCACACTGCAATTGGTTGTCCGCGCCCGCGATCCAGTCGTTCGCCTCGGCGAGAAGTTGTCGCGCCGCAGCGTTCGCCGCGAGAATCCGCGCCGACTTGTCGACCACCATCGACGGCCAGGCGCGCAGCGCGATCAGGCCTTCGGCGAGGCTGCAGCACGCGGTAGGCCCCGGTTGCGCCTCTTCGTCGTCCTGCAATTTCGGACGCTGGAGTTCTGTGCTCCAGTGCGTTCGCGTGAATGGCGGGATCTCACCCATGTGACGTCGCTCGTCTGTGATCGTTTCCGCTCGAAATGGCGAAACAATCTTCGGCGAAGCCCGCGACGAATGTAAATTGGGGGATTTCCCCCAGGCTACGGCTCGATGAGGCCGAAAATGAGGGCCTTGGCGACGGCATGATCGCTGGTCGCCGCCTTAAGCTTGTGGCGCGCGCCGGCGATGTACTTCTCGACGCTCTTGCGGCCGATGTTGAGGCGTGCCGCGATCTGATCCTGACGCAAGCCGACCGACAGCCAGATCAGGCACTCCTTCTCGCGCGGCGACAGCCTGATGAGCTGGTCCAGATGCTGACCACGCATGCCCGCGTCGAGCATGCCGCAGATGGAGACCAGCGCACGACCCTCCTGCCGCCAGAACTTGTCGAACTCGCGGATCTGGATGTTGGGCATGGAAACACCGACGCCGCCGATCTGCCGGGGGCCGAAATGGCTCGACGGCACGGTGAAGCCGACGTCGAAGCCGAGGTCACGCTCGATCCGCGCGCGGGCCTGCTCGGCCGGCGTCGCGTTCTCCCAGTTGCTCATATCGTTCCAGAACACCACCTCGGAACTGCCGACGCACAGTTCCGCCGTGACGTCGTCGTCGACGAAACTCTCCGGTCCGAACACGTCGAAGAACTCGCGCTTGTGCGTGCCCTTCCAGATCAGCGACTTGGTCAGGCGGTGAACTTCCACCTCGCGCTCGGATGCGAGGACGCCGAAGAGGATGCTGGATGCGCCACGGTGCTCGAGTTCGGTGTGGATGCGGTTCCAGAACGCATCGAGGTTCGGCGCCCGCCGCACGTCCTCGGCCAGTTGCTGAAGCTCGCATCTCATTGCGACACCCCCGGGCGACGTATGGCCTGACTGGCGCCGACAAGGGCCACCAGCGCGGCAAATATCGCGGCTGCAGCAAACATGACACCGTGTGTCTCATACGTGTCAAGCGCCGCACCGTTGGTCAGAGGACCGACCAAGCTGCCGATGGCGTAGACGATACCGAAGGCCGCGTTCGCGACCACCAGTCGCGCTCCGTCGTAGTGGTCGCCGACCATCGCCAGGGCCAGCGAATAGACCGTACCGGCGGCGGCACCCCACACGCCGACGAGAGCGAGAAACAGCGACTGGTCGGACATGACGTAGGGCATGGCCAGTGAGCTGGCGATGACGACGAGGGCGCAAGTGAGCAGGGGAAGCAGGCGACCGATGCGATCCGAGAGAGCGCCGACCGGATACTGCATCAGGATGTTGCCGAGAGCGGCGGCCGACAGCGTCAGCGCGGCGGTCGTCTCCCCGAGGCCGTTCTTGAGCGCATAGACCTCGATCAGCGACACCGGGATCGACTCGAACATGCCGTAGGCGAGGACAGCGAGGAACGCGGCAGGCACCGCCACGACCAGCGAGAGTGCGGATGCAGGCACGGCGAGGTCGACATGGGGAGGCTTCACGCCGCGCCAGACGAGGAGCACCAGCGCTGCCGCAGCGATCAACGCTATCGGGGGAGCGAAAGCCGGCCAACCGGACGTGCCGAGTGCCGGTTGCAGCGCGGCCCCGAGCATGATCGCGACCATGAACAGTATGCTGTAGAGGCCGAGGGTGCGGCCGCGCTGTTCGTCGGCGGCGCTGCCATTGATCCAGAACTCGACGCTGCGCAGGAAAAGGCCCATCGAGCCGCCGAAGGCAAAGCGCAGCGCGGTCATCGAACCATAGCCGTCGGCAAACCGCAGCGCGGCGAGGCTCAGGGCGGCGATGACGAGGAAACCGCGCGCCAGCCAGACGATGGAGATTCCCTGGCGGATCTGCAGGCGCGGGATCAGCGCCGATCCGATGATCCAGCCGAGCGCCGGCATCGCAGCGTTCACGCCGATGAGCAGGCCCGACACTCCGGTCGCCTCGAGCCTGATGGCCAGCAGCGGGAACGTCACGCCATAGCCCAAGGTAGCGAGAAAGACCGCGAGGCCGAGAGGGAGGAGGTTTATCACGGCTGTATCGAAGAACCTGACGGGGTGAGGAGCGGCACGCTGCGCTGGACGTTGCGGCTCATGGTATCACTTCCGAACGACGTACAGGCGGGCAGTTCGTCAGTTCGCTATCTGCGCATACAAACGAACAGTTCACTACTTCAGCTTGACGCCGACGGACAATGACAACCGCTGGTCGAACACGTCGATTCCGCCCACGTCGGTGCCCCAGTAGCGGAGGTCGAACAGCAGCTGGTCGATCTGCCCTTCGATGCCGGCGTTGTAATAGACGTAGCCGTCGCCGGGCGCGGCGACGTCCGGCCGCTCGCTGTGGACGCTGCCGACCGTCACGGTGAAGCGTGACTGTACCGAAGCAAATGCAGGCAGCACGATCGCGCCTTGGCCTTCGATCGTCGTGACCTGGCCGGTCTCATAATAGAAGTCGGGCGTCCAGTAGGCGGTAGCGCCGATACTCAAGGTATCGGTGATGTTGAGCTTCGCGCCGGCGAACGGTTCGATGAAGTCGCGTTCCGCGCGGTCCAGCGTACCGACCACGAGATCGCGTCCGGCAGGGTAGCCGGTGTACTTGACCCCGAAGTTGAAATCGACCTTGCCGACCGTCGGGGCGAACCCGACCGTTGCGTCGGCTTCAATGTGGCCGAGGCCGCGCCCGAGCGCGTCGGTGCCGAGATATGTGCCGATGAGCAGGCCGGTCGCGTAGAACTGGCCGTAGCGGGCCTCGAGATAGAGCATCGGCGTCGGCTTCTCGTCACGCAGTGAGACGCCGCGGTAGACGTAGTCGCTGGTGGCCGCGATCGTGGCGCTGGCGTCGAGCTTGGGCGCGTCCTCGGCCCGCGCGCCGGTCAGGGACGGGCAAAGCGTGGCCGTGAGCACCGCCGCCACGGCACAAGCCCTCTCAGAAATCCGGCGAAACATCTTTCCCCTCGCGAAGCAATGCGGGCGGATAGTCCGTCATGACAGCGGTGGCTTCAATCAGGCTGGCGGGTGCTGGACTCGAGATGGCGGCAGTGATGCTCTACGGCCGCACCCATGTTGCAGATTGTGGCGCGCCGCGCCGCGATCCCGCGCGTGTCGGAGACGGGTTTCGAGCTGAGTTCGGCACGCCGCTCGGCGAGAAATCGCGCCGCAGCCATCGTCGGAAACGCCGAGATGAAGCGGCCAACCGGCGCCAGGCAGGTCAACGTGCGATGCCGATAAAATATGTAGGTTATGGTTGGTGGAGCTGAGGGGAATCGAACCCCTGACCTCTACAATGCCATTGTAGCGCTCTCCCAACTGAGCTACAGCCCCGAACCAGAAATCAGGGTGGTTGGGCACCCCGATCGAGCCGCTTCCATAGGCCGTCACAGGCCAAACTGCAAGCGGGATTTTGCGTACTTCGACACCTCAGGCGGAGGCGCACGAAAGTCGCTCGCAACGCCGCCGGCAGGCCCCCGCAGAGAGGCCGCGGCAGCGGGAGAACTTCAGGTTTCCTCCTGGTCCTCGGGGCGGCCGCCGACGATATCCGTCATGCCGCCGCCGTCCTCGGCTTCTTCCTCGAGGAAGGTGTCGTCGGCGTCGGCCTCGACGGCGTCATCCTCGGCGATCTCGCCGATTTCCTCGTCGGCGACGTCGACCGCGTCATCCTCTTTGACGATCTCCTTCTTGGCCTTGCGCGGAGCTTTCTCTTCGTCCTTGAAGAGCACGCCCACAGGTCCGGAAGCGATCTCGTAGATCGAGCCGCAGATCGGGCAGACGATCGGATCGCGATTGAGATCGTAGAAGCGTGATCCGCAATCGTCGCTCTGGCAGGTGCGCTTGGTGCCGCGCGCTTGCTTGGTCGCCATGAAGTCAGCCTTTGATGTCTCGGAAAATCGAGCGAGCGGTCTGCCACACCGGGGCGAGGTTGTCAAAAGGTGTTGCCGCCGCCGCCGAATTACGTCCGCGGCGCGCGGTGCGACCTGCGGATCGGCCGGCCGGCGGCGTTGACAGCACCGGGCAGCGTCGGCTCAATGCGCCGGCTTCTGCATCCGCAGCCACCCTCCGCCCTGACGTCCGCAATGCGCGGGCGCGGGACCGCTCATTGCCAACCTGCATCAGGCCCGCCTTGTCCCATCAAACGCCCCGTCCGCTGACTACCGTTCGCGCTTCCCGCCTCGCCGGCACCGTCAAGGTCCCGGGTGACAAGTCGATCTCGCACCGCGCTCTCATGTTCGGCGCGCTCGCCACCGGCACCACGCGCATCACCGGCCTGCTCGAGGGCGAGGACGTGATCAACACCGCGCGAGCCGTGACCGCGCTCGGCGCCCCGGCGGCGAAGGAGGGCGACACCTGGGTGGTGAAGGGGCGCGGCGTCGGCGGCCTGAGCCAGCCCGCGGGCCCCATCGACTTCGGCAATTCCGGCACCGGTACGCGGTTGATGATGGGCGTCATCGCCGGAAATCCGGTGCGCGTCACCATGACGGGTGATGCCTCGCTGTCGCGGCGGCCGATGCGGCGCGTGCTCGGCCCGCTGAAGAAGATGGGGCTCGAGATCGAGGACGACCGCGAGACATTGCCGTTGACCGTGCGCGGCAGCGATGCGCTCACCCCCATGGTCTACGAGCTGCCGGTGCCCTCCGCGCAGGTGAAAAGTGCGATCCTGCTGGCTGGCCTGCATGCGGCCGGTGAAACCACCGTGATCGAGGCCGAGGCGACACGCGACCATACCGAGCGCATGCTGCGCTACTTCGGCGCCGAGGTGCGCGCGGAAAAAAAGGACGGCAAGACCCACATCACGGTCAAGGGCGACGCGGAATTGCGCGGCCGCGACGTGGTCGTGCCGGGCGATCCGTCGTCGGCGGCCTTCCTGGTTTGCGCGGCGCTGCTGGTGCCGGGCTCGGACGTGACGATCGAGGGCGTACTCGTCAACGAAACGCGCACCGGCCTCTACATCACGCTTCAGGAGATGGGCGGCGATGTGGTCCTGCTCAACCGCCGCGAGGAGAACGGCGAGCCGATCGCCGACATCCGCGCGCGCGCCTCGAAACTGAAGGGCGTCGTGGTGCCGCCGGAGCGGGCGCCGTCGATGATCGACGAATACCCGGTGCTGGCGGCGGTCGCCGCCTTCGCCGTCGGCGATACGGTGATGCACGGCCTCGCCGAGCTGAAGGTAAAGGAGAGCGACCGTCTCGCGGCGACGGCGGCCGGCCTGCGCGTCAATGGCGTCGCCGCCGACGTCGAAGGCGACACGCTGATCGTGCACGGCACGGGCGGGTCGGTGCGCGGTGGCGGCACGGTGGCGACGCACCTCGATCACCGCATCGCCATGGCCTTCCTGACGCTTGGCCTCGCCAGCGAGCAGCCGGTGACGGTCGACGACACCGCGATGATCGCCACCAGCTTCCCCGAGTACCTCGGCCTGATGCAGCGCCTCGGCGCGAGTTTCGCCGCAGGCGCCGCCGATTCACGCCCTCGCTGATAGGCGCTCGGGCGATCGGGGCGCTGGGTCCGCCAAGCCGCGCTCCGATCGTCGCGCGTCCTTTCACGCGACGTGAATCGGCAGCGCGAAGCTTCAAGCGTGAATCGGCAGCGCCAAGCCGCGCTCCGATCGTCGCGCGTCTTTTCACGCGCGACGTGAATCGGCAGCGCCAAACTCCAAGCGTGAATCGGCAGCGCCAACAAACACTGTTGCGCCGCGTCACAGGTTGCGATGCAACGCGAGAAGATGGCCGAGACAGTCGTCGCGCTGTCGTGCGAATCACTTACCTTCAATGTGTGGTTAGGAAATTCTTAACCATCGGCCGCGAGCCGGCGTGATGCCGGTTCCCCGCCGGGTGCGCGAGTCAGGGCAGGAGGATGCCGCCCTTGACGAGAGACGGTTCTGCCGGTTCCGGCCGGCGACCAGCCGATGACAGACGTGGGGCGGGCATGGATGAGGCCGCCAGGGGGATCGTCTGCCAGTTCTCGTCGCGCACGCTCACGCCTCATCCTGGACCGCCGCCAAACCAGTCGCTCTCGATGTCACCTTTCGCCGCCCGGGCACTCCTCGGCGCCCGGCGGACCGCGTGTAGCGGACATCCCGAGCGCGGCAGTGAGCCACAGAGCTCGCCGCCAGCGGCCTGCACACGACGATGGAGTGGCTGATGCCAAGACGCCTTCATCCAAGTCTGGTCCCGTTGCTGAACGATCTGTTCGCAAAGTGCGTCCGTGCGTTGCAGTTCGATCCGGCCTGGTTCGTGCTTCTCTGGCGTCTCAAACCCGCGCATCCCCCAAGTAGGGGGTAAATCAGCTCTGCCGGCGCGCTCGTGCGAATGCGCTGCCGGCCACGACGACAAGGCCGGTCCTGTGCGACCGGCCTTCTTCGTTTGCGGAGATCGAAAGGGCGCGATGCCGATCAAGCCGGCAGCTCGGCGTCGGGCCACAGCACGTCGAGTGTGAAGGTGTGGACCTCGAACGGCGGCGCGGCCACGGAATCGCGGTCCTTGTAGGTGCTGTGCAGGAGCCAGCGGCCCGCGTGCAGTTCGAACACCTCGAGCGTGCGCGCGTCGGGATCGACCAGCCAGACGTGGCCAACGCTGAAAGATGCATAGATGGCGAGCTTGTCGGTGCGATCGATGCGCGCGGTGGAGGGGGAAAGCACCTCGCACACCCAGTCCGGTGGCGTCTCGATGTAGGCCGTCGTGGGCAGGCGCGGCATGCGTTCGCGGCGCCATCCGGCGATGTCGGGCACAACCACGTGCGGGCCGAGATGCAATTCGGGTTCGTCCAGAACGATCCAGCCGCCGGGACCACCGCGTCCGCGGTCGAACGGGCCGTCGAGTTCAGCTCCGAGACGAGAGGTGGCCCGGGCGTGCGCCGGTGCTGGGCGCGGGTGGGCGTGCAGCGCGCCGAACAGGATCTGCCCCACCATGTTGGCGGGCAGCGCCTCGAGATCGGCATAGGTGGCGGGCCGGTGCGGCCTGTCGGGCTTGCGAGCGAGCATGGCAGCACCCTACCACGCAACCGGAAATCTGCCGATGTTCGGTTTGCGCGACGTGAATCGGTGGCGCCTCTAAAGCGGCAACCGCGCGAGGCTCTGGCCG
>ERZ1645187.453-NODE-453-length-40242-cov-9.805484_pt1 | contig 40242 bp, 35 predicted proteins | sample MGYA00575352_ERZ1645187 | MGnify/ENA primary metagenome ERZ1645187 (study PRJEB40837, sample SAMN11349314) | freshwater sediment metagenome | isolation source: river sediment | host: Sediment | place: India: Wazaribad , New Delhi | collected 2017-02-21 ... | reverse complement strand
CTGATTCAGGAACTCACCACCGACGGGTGCCACCTGCAATCCGCTGCCTACCAGCCCTGGGGCGAAGCGGTGAGAAAGATTTTGGCAAAATATGGTATTTGATAAACAGGAGGTTAAACAATGAAGAAACTGCTAATATTTAGTATTGGGCTATTTATTCATATCGGAATTTCAGCCCAAAACCCCATTTCAGGAGGAACGCTAAAAGCCAGCGGACGTTATTTTACCAATCAAAAAGGCGAAGTGGTGTATCTCACAGGAATTCACACCTGAGATAACGTTCAGGATATCTATATCAAAACAAAACCTTTCAAGTTCGATTATCAGGCATACATCAAATACTTGACGGATAGAAACCTGAATTTTACCCGATTGTGGATGTTCGAACACCGATATGGGATGTCGTATTCAGCCGAACCAATTGTGGTTTCTCCGCATCCTTACAAGTTGCTCAAATCAGACGACGAAAAACGCACGACCCAATTCGACCTGAATCAATGGAATGAGGAGTATTTCACCCGACTAAAGGAACGGATTGAAATTGCTTCTGAAAACGGGATTTATGTTTCAGTAATGCTGTTTCAGGGTTGGAGCCTCGACAAAACAGGCACTGCCAGTATCGACCCCTGGGTATCGAACTACATGAACCCGGCGAATAACATCCAGAAAATCGGTGCAAAAAGCGGAAAAGTCGATTCGGATACCGAGCCAACCGTCCACAGTTTGATGAACCCGGAATTGCTTGCATTTCAGCTAAAATATGTCGACAAAGTGATTGAAACCGTGAATGGGTTCGATAATGTATTGTACGAAATTCTAAACGAAGGGGGCGCCATCGATTGGACTTATTATATGATTCATTATATCAGGCAGAAAGAGCGGAACCTGCCCAAACAGCACCCCATTGGCATGAGCCATCGTGTTTCGCCACGAATGCTCAATGCCGACCTCGAAAACAGTCCGGCCGACTGGATTGCTCCCGCCGATGAGCCTATGGACTGGATGTACCCGGGAAGTTCGTTTCTTGACGATATGCGCTACAATCTTTCCGACCTGAAAAGCAATAAAGTAGTGATATTGGATACCGACCATCTTTGGGGCTGCGGAGGAAATTACGAATGGGCATGGAAAGCCTTTTTGCAAGGCTACAATCCTATTTTTATGGACCCGTGGGATGGTCTTCTCGGTGCCGATACGGTCAGGGTTGCCTGGTTGAGCCCCTGCGCCCAGTCTCGTAATTATGTGCAATTCGAATTATTGCGAAAAAACCTGGGTATCACCCGACAGGTTGCCCAAGAGCTCGATTTAAAAAACTGCAAACCCATGCCGCAATTAGTGTCATCTCGTTTTTGCCTGGCCAATCCCGGCGAAAGTTATGTTGTCTGGGTTGAAGCTGGAAAAAATCTCACCATCAACCTGTTCAACGCAATTGGAGAATTTAGCGTTACTTGGTACAACCCTGTAACCCTTAAATTTATGGAGAATGAACCAATAAGAGGCGGGGATTATTGTGTACTTCAATCTCCTGATGTAAATAATATGATTGCTATTATTGCAAGAGTAAATAAATAACATTTATGCTTTTGTAATTTGTAATTTTAACTTTAAATTTCTGATTGTTATGAGATTAATGTTTGCTCTTCTTCTGATTTCGATATTTAGTTCCTCATTTGCCCAGCGGCAAAAGGTATGGCTTGATGCGGATACCGGTAACGAAATGGACGATCTGTATGCCATCGTAAGGTTGGTGAAAGAGCCATCTGTAGATCTTGTGGGATTAAGTTCTGCGCATTTTAATAATCCCGATTTACTTGTATTTGAAAAATGGAATGCCTATCAAGCCAAAGGGTTAAATACAGTTGCTGAAAGTCAGCGGCTTAACGAACAAATTCTAAAATCGCTTGGACGAATGGATATTGCTCATCCAACAGGAGCAGACCGTCAGATTGGTCGTGCCTGGGGTGAACAGCAGCCGCGTGACTCGCAAGCTGCACAAGCTATCATTAATGCTGTTAAAAGTCTCCCGGAAGGGGAAAAACTCGATATACTGACCATTGGCGCGATGACCAATCTGGCTACTGCCTTGATTATAGCTCCCGAGATTAAAACTCGCATCCGATGTTTTGCGCTTGGTGCACAATACGATCCGTCGACCAAAGTATGGAACAAAAATGAGTTCAATATTCGCAACGATTTGAATGCTTTTGATTATTTGCTTAATCTGGAAGGTCTCGATCTAACTGTAATGTGCCTTCAGGCTGCCTATCCGCTTCATTTTAAGCGCGATGAGACATATGCCCGGTTAAATGAATCAAATCTGACGGAGAATATTCTTGAAACCCGATGGCGTGAGCAAAATCCGCAGGACGAAATCCGCATAATGTGGGATTTGGCCTTGGTGGAAGCTTATTTAAGTCCCGAATTGTGCCAGATTATTACTGCTACAACACCACCTGAGAATCTTCAACGTCTGATTAAAACATTCATTCACATCGATGCCGAAAAAATGGCCGGTCAATTCTGGAATATCCTTCAACCCAAATAAAATATCTGTAAACAGAAAAAACTAAATCAAAATGAAAAATATTGTTAATTATCTATTCATTTTTTTGCTTTGGGCAATAGGGTGGGGGTGTAGCCCGCTTCCAAAACAGGCTGCCCCTCTGGCATTGCACCCATCAAACGGTAATTATTTTATTTTTAATGATAAACCAACCATTCTGGTCACGTCAGGCGAACATTATGGTTCGGTGATGAACAGTGGTTTCGATCACGAAAAATACTTGAAGACTCTTGCCGACGAAGGGTTTAACTATACCCGGATTTTCATTGGCCCATATTCCGAAATTGGGGGAAACAACTTTGGAATCACTTCAAATACAATGAATCCCGACCCAAACCTCTGGCTTACACCCTGGAAACAGGATTCAGTTTCGGCACTTTTCGATTTGACCCAATGGAACCAACCTTTTTTCGATCGGTTACATCAATTTATCGGGCTGGCCGAAAGCAAAAATATTGTCGTTGAGGTAACTCTCTTCACTTCGTTTTATACTGATCATCAATGGATTCGAAGCCCGTTTTATTTCAAAAACAATAGCAATGGTATCGACTCGGTCCACTTCCGAAAGTTCAATACAATGGATAACGGGCAACTTTGGGAGGTGCAGGAAAAATATGTCCGAAAAATTGTCAGGGAGCTAAACCCGTACGGAAATATCTTTTTTGAGATTCAAAATGAACCTTGGTCCGATAACCCACATTTGGCAAAAACCATCATGACCGATACGCTCACTCACCCGTATGCCTGGCAAAAACTGGTTGAAGAGGCGAATGAAGCGTCAACCTTATGGCAAAGAAACATAGCTGAATTAATTGTCGATGAAGAATCGAAATTGCCCAATCGCCACCTGATAGCCCAGAATATCAGCAACTATGGAATGGTGATAGAAAATCCCAATCCGGCCGTCTCAATCTTCAATTTCCATTACGCCTATCCCGATGCAGCATCTGAAAACGTGGTGCTCAATAAAGTGATAGGTCTGGATGAGACTGGTTTTATGCCCCATAACGATTTTATCTATCGGAGCGAAGCCTGGAAGTTTATCTTGTCGGGCGGGGCATTATACAATAACCTTGATTATTCTTTTACCGTTGGAAATGAGGATGGGACATATCTCATTGATAATGTTACGCCCGGATGGGGAGGCATCAGCTACCGCAAACAACTGGCAACCTTACGCGACTTTATGAATGGGTTTGATTTTATCAGTATGAAACCCGACAAAGTGTCGTTCGCTCTTAACGGAGGGACGCTAGCTGGCCATGCTTTGCTTTCTGAACCGGACAAGCAATATGCGCTCTATTTGCATGGAGGGAAGAATTGCCAGATCTCACTCCGTATGGGCAAGGGAAACTATTCTTTGGTTGTTGTAAACCCTGTTACCGGAGAGAAAAAAGGCCCGATTGAACTGAGAAGCGAAAGCGATTGGGTGAAACTGCCAATTCCTTCAGATTTTGAAGATATTGCCATAAGTCTTGTCTATTTGAAGCCATAGCCTTTTTATTTGATAAAAAGTAAACTGATTTGCCCTGTTTATTCGGGGCATTTTTTTTAAAATATACTGTCAAAATAACTTGTACGTACAAGTTATTTGTTTATATTTGAATCAATAAAAGGATTAATGAACAGATAACCCTCAAAATAATAATAATGAACGATAAAGTATTGGCGTTGGCAAAGATGATTGATCATTCTATTCTTCATCCGACCCTAACCGACGAAGACCTGAAACGTGAGTGTGCCGTAGCGGCCAAATATCATACGGCTTCGGTTTGTGTAAAACCTTATGCCGTAAAGCAGGCCGTTGGTTTACTGAATGGTACCGATGTGCTGGTCGGTTGCGTAATTGGCTTTCCCTCCGGAAATTCTACGATCGAAGTCAAGGTTTATGAAACCGAAACGGCCTGTCGTGATGGGGCAGTCGAAATCGATATGGTTATCAATATCGGAAAAGCCTTGCAGGGCGATTGGAGCTATATTGAGCAGGAGATTGGAGCGGTAACACGCAAATGCCACGAACATGGTGCTATTGTAAAAGTTATTTTTGAAACCGATTATGTTACCCGCGAGGCCGATATCGTCAGGTTATGCGAAATCTGCACAAGAGTAGAGGCTGATTACGTAAAAACCTCTTCGGGATTTGGTTTCGTTAAACAACCCAATGGCGACTACAATTATCAGGGGGCGACCATTCCGGTACTGGAGTTGATGAAAAAAAGTATCGGCCCTAAAGTGAAAATGAAAGCTGCCGGTGGTGTCCGAACTCTCGATCAATTGATTGCTGTTCGCGAAGCCGGATGTACGCGCAGCGGGGCAACAGCAACTATTCAGATGATGGAAGAGGCCATGAAAAGATTCTGAAGATAATGATTATTTCGCAAAAGAGCCGTCAACTTTCGGGTGACGGCTTTTTTTTTATCGTTATAATTCAGCGATTTCTAATTTTCTCCAGCGAACTTTAATTCCGCCGCCATCGTGAATTTGCAAAGCTACAGAGCCATTGGCTGCACCAATTTTAGCATCGGTGAAATCGGTCATCAAGGTGCCGTTCAACCATGTTTGTACCCTGTCGCCAACCACTTTAATCCTCATCTGGTTCCATTTGCCTGGTTTTAGCACATTCTCCTTCTCGTCGGGAATCTGAACCAGCCAGCCACGACCATAAGATTCGTAAATACCGCCCGAATCATGCCCCTTAGGTGCTACTTCGCACTGCCAGCCACTAATTTTGGTTCCATCGATGGTCGAACGGAAAAAAATGCCACTGTTACCATCAGCCTCCTGTAAAAATTCGACGGTAAGGTCAAAGTCTTTGTAAAACTTATCGGTAGCCAGATAGCCATACTGTTTGTCTGGCCCACTTTCGCAAACCAGCTCACCTTGGGCGACATACCATTTCTCTGTTCCGTAGATTTTCCATCCGGTCAAATCTTTTCCATTGAACAGAGATACTTTCTTGGGCGATGCGGCGAAGCTGTTCAGCCCAATGGCCAACGCAAAAAGCAGGATTATTTTTTTCATCGTATATGGAGTGTAATGTTATTGTACTGTTGATGGTAATTCTTTAATCTTAATGTTTTTGAACCAGATTACGCTGCCGTGATCCTGAAGGCCAAGTTTCCCTTTTTTCGCCATTCCGTAATCAGGGTAATCTTTCCATTTTCCTTCCGTTTTCATTTTCATCCATTCTGGTGTCCAGCGTTCGAACGAAACAATCTTTTCGCCATTCAGCCAATGTTCAACATGCGTACCGTTGACTATAATTTTAGTGGTATTGAATTCGTTACCTCCAACCATTTGTAGTTTTTTTACCGATTTATCGGCCAGATGCATACCATAATCGGCTCCGGTCATTTGCCATTCTTCTACTTTTTCAGGAAAGCCAACATCGTCAAGAAGTTGATATTCAGGGCCTGTATTGTATCCTGCATGGTATTTTGGATCTTCGATTATGCCATAGAAAACTCCGCTGTTCCCGCCATGGGCAATTTTCCATTCAAGGCTAAGTTCGAAGTTTTCATACTCTTTGTTGGTAACAATATCACCACCGGTATCGCCACCAAGGCCAAGCGACTTGAGGTGCCCATCTTCTATGCCCCAGCCCTGCATCGCATTATTGTTGTTAAAACTGTGCCATTGATCGATTGTTTTACCATCGAACAGCAATTGCCAGCCTTCCGCTTTTTCTTGCTCGGTGAGTGTATTCATCGCGCTGCAGGTTTTAGCTGAAGTCGAATCGTCGCTGCAACACGACAATTTCTTCGCTTCGGGCGACTGGTTACAGGCGGTAAACAGCGCTAAGGCTGCAATGGTTAAAAGTTGAATTTGTTTCATTGGTTTTGTTGTATCAATTAATTGTTGAAAGTGCGTAAGCTCTGTTTATTGTCGCGTTAATCATGAGGAGGAAAGCATTTGTCCCCACTTGTTCGCATCGTCGGAATAATAAATCAGAAATTGTCGGCTTTGCGATAAGCTTCGATAAGTGCCAGTTCGCCCTCTTTGCCCTCTTTGCTGCGGCCATGTTCCATACACAAAACACCATCGTATCCTTTGGCGTTGATATGTTTGAAAATATTGTTGTAGTTAATCTCGCCGGAGCCTGGTTCACGACGGCCTGGATTATCACCAATGTGGAAAGCTGCAATTTCCGACCAGAAGTTATCGATATTGGGAATAATGTTGCCTTCCGTAATCTGCTGGTGGTACATATCTTCGACTATTTTGCATGAAGGGGAGTTTACCGCACGGCAAATGGCATAGGTTTGAGCCATACCCGTAAGGAAAAGTCCAGGATGGTCACGTTTATTCAGTGGTTCAAGTACGATAATCATTCCCTCCTTGGCAGCTATATCGCTCATTTCTCGAAGGTTGTCAATCACATTAGCTGTTTGTAATCCCCAGTCCATTTGTTCGTTGTAGCGGCCGGGAACCATCAGGGCCCATTTAACACCCGTTCGTTTCGATACTTCAATCCCTTCTTTAACCTTCTTTATCAACATTTCGCGGACGTCAGCGGTCCGGAGTACCATCGACTCCTTGCTAAAATCGGCATAAAGTACATAAGGTCCCATCAGCATGTCGCGTTTGGCCATTTCGTTGGCCATCAGTTCCTGTTCTTTGGCTGTCTTTCCGGGTAAACCGTTGTCAAACATGGCTCTGAATCCTTGATCTGCACAGAATTTAATCTGGTCAACTAAATCGTTGCCGGCCAACTGCTGGAAAGTCCCAAATCCGGGGGCATACCTCAGTTTAAACTTTGAGCCGTTCGATGGTTGGGTTTCCGATGCCGTGGCATTCATCAAAGAGGTCGTGGCTAAAGCCGTTGCACCTCCTGCAACAACTGTACGTGTAATAAAATTTCTTCTGTTCATTTTGTGTGTAGATAGTTTGTAATGTAATCAATATCATAACAGGCTGCATAACCGATTATGCAACCTGAAAAAGCGGGCAGATAAATTTTTGAGCTTAATTTTCCGTTGGAACGATTATCCACATGATGATATAGATAAGCAGACCGGGGAAGGCAGCCGATATAATGCTTAAAAATACATAGCCTAACCTTACCAATGTCGGGTCGAGCTTGAAGTATTTGGCCAATCCGCCGCAAACTCCGCCTAACATTTTGTCCTGAATGGTTCGGGTCAGTCGTTGAGGTTTTTCCTGATCAATGATTTCCATAATTTGTATTAGTTTTCGTTATCCGATTCGTCCATTTCGTCAAGCTCATCTTCATATTCCAGTTCAAGTTCCATAAACTCTTCGGCTTGTTCAAGAAGTTCAGTTTTAAGTTCTTCGCTTGCCGGCTCATCATCGATCCAGTGTATCTCCTGATCGATGTTGAACCCTTCAATATCGCACCCGACAATAAAACGGGGCACTTCGGTGTGAATTACAAAAATAGTGTCGGGCAGGACTTGTGAATTGTCTGCTAATAAGAATTTTGGCAGCATGGCGTCTATTTTTTTGTGTTGTGTGTTTTGCCGTTTTCGTTCTTTCAAAAGTACATCTTTATTTTCAATCTGATCCATTTTCAATCTCTTTTATTCCGATTATTTGGAACCATTTAACCGCTTTGCACCGTTTTATTATTTCTGCTCTTATGTTATATAATCGTTATTGAACGAAAAATAACGGGCAAAAAGTATGCTGTTCTGTTGCGGTGTGTGCGATATTTATATTTTTACAGATAACTTAATGAACGATTTTATGCGGCAACTCAATGAATTTCTGGCCCAGATTGACAGTTATGTCGGCGGGGCACAATGGTTTGTTTACCTTTTGCTCGGTACCGGCATTTTTTTCACCATCTACCTCAAATTTCCCCAGTTCAGGTACTTAAAGTATGCTTTAAAAATTGTCCGTGGTAAGTTTGACAAAGAAGGCGATGTGGGTGATACCTCTCACTTTCAGGCACTTTCGACAGCCTTGTCGGGAACTGTGGGCACAGGAAATATTGCCGGTGTAGCATTGGCCATTCATCTTGGCGGGCCTGCAGCCCTTTTCTGGATGCTGATTACCGCGCTGTTGGGGATGACCACTAAATTTGTGGAGGTCACACTTTCGCATAAATATCGTGAACAGACAACCGACGGAACAATGGCCGGTGGCCCGATGTATTACATGAAAAACCGCCTCAACCTGAAATGGCTGGCAGCTATATTCGCCGTTGCCACTATTCTATCGTCTTTTGGGACAGGCAGTTTGCCGCAAATCAACAGTATCTCGAATGCTGTTTATTCTACCTGGGGGCTCAATAAAGTTGTTACCGGTGCTATCCTGGCATTTTTCCTTGGTCTGATTATCCTTGGTGGCATCAAACGAATCGCCAGGGTGACCGATAAAATGGTTCCGGCAATGGCAATTATCTATTTTATTGGGGCGATTGCCGTAATATTACATAATGTCGATAATATTCTTCCTTCGATTTATGCCATGTTCCACGATGTCTTTACCGGAACGGCTGCTACGGGCGGGTTTCTTGGGGCAGGGTTCTCATTTGCCTTTAACCGTGGGGTAAACCGTGGCCTCTTTTCGAACGAAGCCGGTCAAGGTTCAGCACCGATTGCCCACGCATCGGCCAGAGCCCACGAACCGGTTTCAGAGGGATTGGTGGCTTTGCTCGAACCCTTTATCGATACCGTAATTATTTGTATGTTGACCGGGTTGGTTATTCTTTCCTCGGGGGTATGGACAGAGAAGTTTCAGAACCGTTTTCAACCGGCCGATATCCAAATTTTATCGGGCGTTTATACCGATACCAACAGCAGTGATACCGAAAAGCTGCAAAAACATCTTTCGGGAGGTGAAACACTTGCTCTTTTTACCGGATCACTCACCATAGTTGATGGAAAAATCAGTTCACCGGTAACCATGATTTGTTCCCGTTCAGTAGCCGAAGGGGTAACAATCAACGATCAGAAAAATATGCCGGTAAGCACTGCCCTGGAGGTAAAGAACGGTATTTTGTTGAAAGCCGAACAATTTCGGATTGAAGGGAAGTCGCTGCTCCACAGTGCCCCGCTAACCAACGAAGCTTTTACCAAAAGTTGGCTCGGCAGGTGGGGGCGCTATATTCTGACCATCGGAATACTGCTCTTCGCCTTTTCGACAGCCATCTCCTGGTCGTATTACGGCGACCGCGCAGTAACCTTTCTGTTTGGGGTCGATAAGGTGCTTTATTTCAGGTTAATCTATATTGTAGCCTTTTTTGTTGCGTCGTTTGCCGACACGACCATTGTGTGGACCCTGTCGGGGATTACTATCGCATTGATGACCGTACCCAACCTGATAGGCATCTTGATGCTGCGAAAAGAGATGAAAAACGAGGTAAAGCTCTTCTGGGTCGAATATGCCAAACGCTTCCCCAAGGAGAAGCCTCCGGTAGATTGATATTATGACATAGTTGCCTGTTTGTTAAGTTTTTATGTCTTTTTGTCATTTGTAAAAATATATTCCGCTGACAGTTTGTCAACCCTCTGGATTATGCCTGAACAGTAATTTTCTGATTGAACGGAAGTTCGTTTTTTCGCCCCTTTAATGCCTGTGCTTCGGCATATCAATTGTATTAACTGAACCGGATTTGCGATGAGGCAATCCAAAACGTTAAGTTAAACAATAAAAAAATGATGGAGGAATAGGCCATGACACTTGTAAAAGCAAACGACAGAATGTTTCCTGCTTTTCCCTCATTGTTCGATAACTTTTTTACGAGGGATTTGCTGGATTGGAACAACTCGAACTATTCGGGTGCCGACACTACGCTCCCCGCTGTAAACATTAAAGAGAACGACGACTCGTTCACCATTGAGGTAGCAGCACCGGGATTGCAGAAAGATGATTTTACCATTCATCTCGACCGAAACAGACTGGTTATCTCGTCTGAAAAAAGGGAAGAAAAAAATGAATCGCAGGATAAGTATACCCGTCGCGAATTTAGTTACCAATCTTTCCGGCGCACCTTTACATTGCCCGAAACAACTGTCGATGGCGATAAAATCAACGCCCGGTACACCGACGGTATCCTGGTGATTACTTTACCCAAAAAGGAAGAGGTAAAACCAAAACCACCAAGGGCCATTGAAATTTGGTAATCATTAAAGTTATTTTGTGAGGGCTGTCTGCCGTTTTAAGCAGGCAGCTTTTTTCTGTCCGCTATGGCTGTTCCAAATCTTATAGATTCGATAAAATCTACGGTTATGAATCATATTATCGGCCAATCATGTCGCTGCTAACACCCCTGATGGTTTACGCACAGGGGGAGTTAATGCGGACTTAATGCGGACTTAATGCGGAGTTGATATCGCCCCAAACCGGTTCAGACAACGTGCAGGCCATTAAATTATAATCGCCGTCCGCATCGAAGCAATTTGAATCGGAATTGGCTTGATGGTGACAAATTAAAATGCATCATTTCTAAGTGCGGCGTTAACTTCATCGGCCAGATACTCCTGTATGTCCAGAAAATTATTTTGCAACCGGTACATGTTTTCGGCAAAAAAAGTGAAAATTGCCTGCCAGTCAGATACCCGATGATAGTCGATGCCATCGGTGCGACAGTAAATACGGGCAACCTCTTGTCCGTTGTCGCGCAGGTAGGCAAAATCCCATATTAATCCATTGGGGAAACCCTCTTCGAGCATGGGTCGGTATCGTTCCGTCAGTTCGAAAATCTTTAGTCTTGTTTCCGGATTGCGGTAGTTGATCTCGAGTGCAACTGCAGCGAAATTTTTTCCTACATCAAATTTCAGGTCAACGTGGCCGATATTCGTATCGTGCAGGATCCATTTTTTTTTCTGCCCTTTCCATTCCGGACGGTTTTCGCAGTAAAAATCGAAACCTTCCCAGAATCTTTTGATATGAGCCTTCTTTTCTTCTTTGGTATACATAAAATAGCTGTTCCAGCTGCAAAGGTAAGCGTTAAATTGGTAAGAGAAATGATGCAGAAGTTCAATTGAGCCTATCCAACCGTGCGACATCAGGGGGTGTGTGCGTTAACGGGAATTTAAGAAGATAATTTAGTTTCTTTTTTGGCTACTCACGAAAAAAATCGAATGAATTGATTTTTCGGGGGTTGAGAATGGTGTTAAATAACAAAAAATTAATAGTATGAAAAACTATTTATAAATGTAAATAAAAGTTAAATTTTTTTCGGATGATGTATTTTATTTAAGTATTTGTAAATAAATAATTTAATCTATTTTAATCTAAGTTTTGATTATTTTTCGGCTTATTCTTATGGTTGTTTTTGTTAAAAGTTTGTTAAATTTGTTGTCGTGTGATGTGAACACTAACTACCAATATTTATGAAATGTATGCATGTATTACCCTCTTTTAACTTTCAAAGGCCATTTGAAGGTAGACGAGGATGTTTTTTAGAAGGCCAAACAAACGATAACAACCAAGGATTTTTTTAAAAAATCGATACGCTTCCAATTAATTTTATTTACTAATCTTAAGTTTATGTGTCTATGAAAAGAAGTAATCTGAATTGTGTACCGCAAGTAAAATGGACAAAAAGGCTTTTGTCTGTTGTACTTTCGATGGTACTACTTGTTGGAGTGGCTTTTGCTCAGCAGAAGTCGATTAGTGGTAAGGTTACTGACGAATCAGGTTCGCCTGTTCCGGGAGTAACGGTAATGGTTGTTGGTACTACTACCGGAACCGTTACTGACCTTGATGGTAAGTACACCTTAGCAGTGGCAGCTGACGCTCAAACCCTGCATTTTTCCTACATTGGTATGTTGCCGCAGGATATAGCCATTGCAGGCAAATCGACTGTTGATGCTGTAATGAAAGCTGATGTGGTAGGTGTAGGCGAAGTTGTAGTAGTTGGTTACGGTACCCGTATCAAAGAAGAGTTAACCGGTGCTATCTCGACCGTTTCTACAGAACAATTGAAGACATCGACTGCACCCAGTGTCATGAGCCGTATTCAGGGTCAGGTTTCGGGTGTAACCGTAACTTCTGCCAACCGTCCTGGCGGTGATGCTACGATTCGTATACGTGGTGTCGGTACAACCGGTGAATCATCTCCGTTGTATGTGATTGACGGTGTTCCTTCGGGCCCGGGTAATAACTTGAACCCAAATGATATCGAGTCGATTTCGATTTTGAAGGATGCTTCTTCAGCAGCTATTTATGGTACACGTGGTGCCAACGGTGTTGTGATTATCACAACCAAACGTGGTAAACTGAATCAGGCTCCAAGTGTAAACTTTACAGTTCGCGGCGGTATCAAGCAGGCTTCCAATAAATATGATTTGCTCAATACTCAGGAATATGCTGATGCTATCTGGTTGTCATACCGGAATAAAGGTGAAGCTCCCAACCACCAACAATATGGTACAGGGGCGACTCCAAGAATTCCGGATTACATTAAACCTGCCGGAGCAATGCAAGGTGACCCAACTGTCGACCCTTCATTGTATAAGTATCCAGATTATCAGATTTACAAAGCCAACAAACAAGGTACTGACTGGTATGATGAAATCTATCGCAATGCCGTTGTACAGGAATACGACCTTAACGTAAGTGGTGGTGGACAAAATGCAACCTATTCTTTCTCTGGTAACTATACAGACGAACAAGGTATTTTGGATTATACCGATTTCAAACGTTACACTTTCCGTGTAAACGCTGATGCCAAATTCAATAAATGGTTTAAAGCAGGTGAATCACTTCAGGTGGTTTATATCGATGAAAAAGGTAACCTTGGCGATAATGGTGAAGGTACCCCTATTTCACATGCTTATCGTGCACAGCCGATTATACCGGTTTACGACATTATGGGCAACTTTGCCGGTTCGAGTGCCAAGGAAATGGGTAATGCTGAAAACCCGGTGGCTCTGTTGTATCGTGGCCGTAACAACAATGGGAAATGGGCCCGCGTACTGGGCAATATTTATGGCGAAGCTACCTTAATGGAAGGTTTGGTTGCCAAATCATTGCTGGGTTTCAACTGGGGACAGTGGAACTATAAAGGTTACACGATTCCGAATTTCGAACACTCCGAGCCGAACAAGGTGAACGGGATGAGCGCCGATTCGAATTACCGTTTGACCTGGAACTGGTCTAATACATTGTCATATAACAAAACTTTTGCTGAGATTCATAAAATCAGTGCAGTTGTCGGAACTGAAGCTATTGAAGAAAAATATCAATGGATGAGCGCCAGCCGCAGCCAGTATTTCTCGGAAGATCCGGATTACATGCAGTTGAATTCCGGTGAAATTAACAAAGACAATAGTGGTAATGCCGAAGAGTGGTCGTTGTTCTCTGTTTTCGGTCGTGTTAACTACGACTTGATGAACAAGTACTTCCTCGAAGCCACTGTACGTCGCGATGGTTCATCACGCTTTAGTAAAGCGAATCGTTTTGGTACATTCCCTGCTGCTTCTGCTGCATGGGCAATTTCGGAAGAAAACTTTATGGCCGGAACCAAAAACTGGCTGGATTTTCTGAAACTGAGAGCAGGTTGGGGTAAATCGGGTAACGACCAGATTGGGTTGTATAACTCCTATACTACTTTCGAAGCCAATAAATATACTGCATCGTATGCCATTGATGGTTCAAACACATCGGCTATTACCGGTTTCCGTCCTTCGCGTTTGGGTAATACCGATGTATCATGGGAAGCAACCCGAACTTTCGACGTAGGTTTCGATGCCAATATGTTTGGTCGTAAACTGAATGTTACTTTCGATGTTTGGAACCGTAAAACTTCAGACATGTTGTTTGAGGAACCCATCCCGAACGTATCGGGTGTTGTGGCTGTGCCCGCTATCAATGTTGGCGAGATGTTGAATAAAGGTTATGATATTGAAGTAAGTTACAATAATACTTTGTTTGGTGGCGAGTTGAAATACAATATCGCTGCTACATTCTCTCATTATAAGAATGAGATTCTCAGACTCTCACGAGATGAAAACCGAGTCATTAATGCAGGCGAACTTCGTCAGATGGTTTACACTCGATTTACTAAAGGCTCCTCATTTCCTGAATTTTATGGATATATTGTAGATGGTATTTTCCAGACTCAGGCTGAAGCCGACGCCCATGCCGATTTTGGTTCGTACAATAAACCGGGCCACTTTAAATTCCGCGATATTGCTGGTGGTGCTGACGGAGGCCCTGATGGCGAAATTACGGCTGATGACCGCACCTTTATTGGTAGCCCGCATCCCGATTTCACCGCAGGTTTGAATATTGACCTTACCTACAAGAATTTCGATTTGAACATGTTCTTCTACGGAAGTTATGGCAATAAACTGGTCAACCACGTATCGCGTTGGATTGATTATGGAATGTTCAATGGCGGTTTGAGCAAAAAAGCGTTGTACGAATCATGGGGTAGCCCATATCTGAGCAGCAATGCCGATGCTACATTGCCAATGCTTGATTTCAACGATATTTCACAATACCCGTCAACGGCATTTGTTGAAGATGCCTCGTTCTTGAGATTGAAGAACCTACGTTTAGGTTATACCGTTCCTCAAACCATTCTGAACAAAGCTCAGATTAAGAGTTTGCGTTTTTATGTTCAAGCGACCAACCTTTTCACGATTACCAAATATAGCGGCCTCGATCCTGAATTGAATTCATCAGGTAGCTCTATGGGTCTTGACCAGGGTGCATGGCCAACTGCACGTTCGTATACATTTGGCGTGATGCTTGGATTATAATGAATTAACATTGTTAATTGAAACAGTTGAACAATTATGAAAAAGTTATCTATAATTTTGGTCTCGTTGCTGATGGTACTCAACTTTTCGTGTTCAGAAGAGTTTCTGACGAAAGCTCCGCTGGGTTCCACATCAGAAAATGTTTTCTATAGCGCTAAAGGTATCGATGCCTTGTTGACCGGAACCTATTCTATGGTTCGCGGTAGTGCACTTTGGGATGTTTCGTGGGGTGCTTCCATTCAAAACTGGACCTATGGTTCTGTCGCTTCTGACGATGCGTACAAAGGTTCGGAAGTGGGTGACCAGACACCGGTAAACGATATTGAACGTTGGGAAGTACAGCCTACGAACGGTTATATTGCCGACAAATGGAGACTTTGTTTGGGTATGGGGGTTTTCCGTGCCAATAAAGTGTTGAATGTTATCAAGCAGAGCGAAGCCGACGGTACAATTACATCCGCTCAGGCTACACAATATGCAGCTGAAGCACGTTTCCTGAGAGCGCTTTTCTATTTTGAAGCCCGTTTGGTATTTGGCGATTATCTTCCTATTTTAAGTGAAGATATTGCTGATCCGGCAACCGTTTCCAATAAAAATGCCGACGGTGCAGTTTTAGCTTTCATTATGGAGGATCTGAAATATGCATGGGATAACCTTCCGCCAGACCGTGATGGTGCCAATGTTGGCCGTCCAACCAAGTATGCTGCTATGGCTCTCGGAGCCCGTGCTTATCTGCAGGATTTAAAATATGCTGAAGCAAAACCATTGCTCGATGGGATTATCAGCAGCGGAAAGTATAGCTTGATGCCTAAATTTATCCAAAATTTTGAGATTGAAACCAACAACAATGATGAGTCAATCTTCGAAATTCAGGCCAACGTTAATGATATCAACGAATCGTTGAACGCTGAAATGGGTATCGGTTTGAACTGGCCACATGGTGGTGATATCGGTATGTGCTGTGGTTTCCACCAGCCTTCGCAGAACCTGGTCAATGCATATAAAGTTGATGCAAATGGTCTTCCAATGTTCGATACATTCAACAATACAGACCTTGCCAACGACCAGGGTAAAAGTTCTGCAGAAGATTTTGTTCCGGCAACTGATCCTGTTGACCCACGCCTTGATTTCACTGTTAGCCGTCGTGGTATCCCTTACAAAGACTGGGGTATCAACCGTGGTGCAGACTGGATTCGTAAGCCAACTGAAGGTGGACCATATCTTCCATGTCCAAAACCATTCTTTAAAAAGGCTGAGCGTTATTCTCTTTCAACGACTACCGGCTGGCAGACTGGTATCAATGCGAACAACTATCGTTACATCCGCTATGCTCACATTCTGTTGTGGAGAGCTGAAGTAGCTGCCTTCGAAGGTGATGTTGCAACTGCATTGAGTTTGGTAAACCAGATTCGTACGCGTGCAGCTGCCGATAAAGTGATGGGTAAGGTTAAGTTGACTAAACTGCCAGCTTCTGTTTATCCATGGGGAGCTACAGGTGATGTCGATTTCACTATGCCGGCTGCCAACTATATGATTGGTAACTACACAGCTTTTGCAAACAAAGAAGAAGCGATGAAAGCAGTACAGTGGGAACAAAGGCTCGAGTTTGCCACTGAAGGTATGCGTTTCTTTGACCTCCGTCGTTGGGACAATCTTCCTAACAAAATTGGTGGAAAGAGTATGGCTGATATTTTGAATGACTTTGCTGCTAAAGATTTGCGTATTCGTACATCCTTCATGCAAGGTGCTACTTTTGGCCCTGAAGATAAATTCTGGCCCATTCCGCAAGGTCAGCTTGACCTGCAACCCGGTGTCCTTGAACAACGTCCGGAACACCAATAAAAGGTTGATATTAAAAATATGGAAGCTGCCCCATTTGGAGCAGCTTCTTTTTTTTTGCGGATTGACGAATGGACAGTGTGTGAATATAATGATTTAATCTTCCTCGGCCAGCAGCAAATCTTTCGCTTTTTGCAGGTCGGCTTTTTGTTGCTCGCCCACAACAGGAAAATGAAGATGAAGTGATTTCAATTCCTCTACGATAATATTGCATACGGCCAGTTGCATAAACCATTTTCGGTCGGCCGGAATGATATACCAGGGCGCAAAATCAGTAGAAGTATGCCGTAGCATTTCATTGTAAGCCAGCTGGTAGTCGTTCCAGTATTTGCGTTCTTTAATGTCGTTGATTGAGAATTTCCAGTTCTTTTCCTGCGAATCGATTCGTTTCAGGAAACGCTCTTTCTGTTCTGCTTTCGATACATTTAAAAAGAACTTCAGGATACGTGTCCCGTTATGGTAAAGGTGTTTTTCGAAGTGGTTGATATCGTCGTAACGTTGCTGCCAAAAAAGATTATCCGGTTTCCCGGATGGAAAGCTCACGGGCAGTTTTTGGCTGCCAAGCCATTCAGTATGAACCCTTACCACCAGTACTTCTTCGTAATAGGAGCGATTGAAAATCCCAATATCACCTTTGGCCGGTGTCTCTTTCATACAGCGCCAGAGAAAGTTGTGATCCAACTCTTCGGTCGAAGGTGATTTAAAACTGGTAACACTGCATCCCTGAGGGTTAATGCCCGACATTACATGTTTGATGGTGCTGTCTTTTCCGGCGGCATCCATAGCCTGAAAAATAACAAGCAGACTGTACTGATCTTGGGCATAAAGCTTCTCCTGCAAATCGGCCAGTTGTTTAACCCCTTTTTCGAGATCGTCTTTCGCATCGTCGGGGTCGTTGTACCCTTTGAGAAAATCTGTTTTAAAGTTGCTTAGGTTGCCACTTCCGGTGGTTGGAAATTGAAACGCAGAAAAGTCCATATTGGTTGTTTTAAAATTTTATCACAAGTTAAACAATTCCTTTTTTTGTTCCTACATCTGCGATAGTGTAAACCCGTTTGCAGAAATTGTTTGTCCTAAAATAAAATATAAGGTGGTCACACTTCGTATCATTCCCTATCTTTGTATTTTCAAAACAGTTGTTATGATTGATCAATCAACGATTTGCGCCATTTCTACAGCACCCGGTACTGGTGGAATTGCGGTTATCCGCCTTTCGGGACGCGATTCCTTTCCGTTGGCCGATAAAATATATCAATCGCCTGCAAGTGGTAAAACGCTTTTGGCCCAGGCAGCCAACACGCTCCATTTTGGTGCTGTTTATAATGGTACAACGCTTGTTGACGAGGTTGTCGTTTCACTTTTTCGAGCTCCGCATTCGTTTACCGGAGAGGATGTTGTCGAAATATCCTGTCATGGATCGACTTACATTCAGCAGCAGATTTTACAATTGCTCATTTCAAAAGGGGCAAGGATGGCCCTTCCGGGAGAATTTACCCAAAGAGCTTTTCTGAATGGCAAGATGGATTTGTCGCAGGCTGAAGCGGTTGCCGATTTAATTGCGTCGGGAAATGCTGCATCGCATCGTTTGGCCATGAACCAGATGAGGGGCGGTTTTTCGCAGGAGATCAATCAACTAAGGGCACAACTGCTTCACTTTACCACTCTTGTGGAACTGGAGCTCGATTTTAGTGAGGAGGATGTCGAATTTGCTGATCGTTCGGCATTGGTATCGCTCGCGTTGCGGGTCGAAGCCCTTTTGGCAAGACTGATATCATCGTTCCGTTTGGGGAATGCCATCAAAAACGGTATTCCGGTAGCCATCGTGGGCGAAACCAATGTTGGAAAATCGACATTGCTGAATGCGCTGCTCAATGAAGAAAAGGCCATCGTGAGCGATATTCATGGTACAACACGCGATATTATTGAGGATGTTGTCAATATCGATGGAGTGGTGTTTCGCTTCTTCGACACGGCCGGTATTCGCGAAACGACTGATGTTATCGAAAATATGGGTATTGAACGTTCGTACCGGAAGCTGGAACGTGCCGATATTGTACTGCTGGTGGTCGACATGGCTTATTCGGTTGCTCAAATTAAAAAACGCTTCGAAGAAATTGAGAAAAAAATTGAGGGTCAGAAGTTGATTGTGGTAGGCAATAAGTCGGATATCGGGAAAAGTGAAACAGTAGCGCAGTGCCATAGTTATTTTGCCGGTAAAGAAATCGATTTTATATTGATTAGCGCTAAAAGCAAGCATAATATGGAGGAATTGCTTGCATCAATGGCCAAGGCTGCCGACCTTTCGAAGCTGAACCAGAATGATGTGATTGTAACCAATTTGCGCCATTATGAAGCGCTCCATTCGGCCCATCGGGCAGTGGTAAGGGTTATTGATGGGTTACATACCGGTATTACCGGTGATTTTCTGGCTCAGGATATTCGTGAATGTCTTCATTATTTGGGTTCTATTACAGGTCAGATATCTACAGATGAAGTTCTTGGCAATATTTTTAGAAATTTTTGTATCGGAAAGTGATTGATGACTATTCAGCTTAAACAGTAAACCCTGTATCGGATGTTTCGTTCCAATGCAGGGTTTATTGTTTTTTGAAAGTTTAAATCAGTAATTGATTTCAAGATCGTCGACCATCAGCGTACTGCCAATAGCTCCTGCAAATTTTGCCCCGTCGTAACTTGACGATGCGACAAAAGTAATATGACTTGGCAGGGCATACGAAACGGAATCACCGGTAACATAGAGCCCATTCTCCGGTTTCATGTAATCGGGAAACGAACTGTCGAGCTTGCCATAATTGAATTTTACCGTTATCGTTTTAACTGTTTCGACAGTTTCGCTGCTACGGAACCAGGCCGTTGCCAATCTTTCGATTTTGCCTCCCTGACGGATTTCAAGATAAGCATAAATATCGCATGCATCGGGATAACTTAAAACATTGCCTTTCTTGTCTTTATTGGTTGTTCCGGGTTTATAGGTATATTTAATGGTGAATGAAGCTGCTCTTCCGACAAAAAGGGTCCCGAAATCGATGGCTTTTTGTGGATTGGCTGGGTCAATCTTATTAGGGTCGAACTTTCCGGTATAGATTGAGCCTGCAGAAATGGGCAAACCTACAACCGCAGAGAGTTTGCCATTATCGAGTGTTTGTAATTTTACCCCGTAGTTTTGACTGGCAAGTTCGAAGGGGGTGGCTGCGTACAATTTAAGCATATGTGTACCCGGATTACCGGTTCCCCAAATGGTCGAAGTAGCCGCTTCGCCAGGCTCATAATAACCGTCGGCTGTTTTGTACCAAAAGTTGAAATTACTGTTGGCCAACTGAGGTTCTGAAGTGGCAATGGCTGGGATCAACTTCCAGGTTACTGTTTTTCCACTTTCAGAGGTGACATTGATGGTCGCTTCATTGGACATATCCAGAAAGTCGCCAATCTTTTTATCGGCTGTTGCAAAAGTGGATAGTTCAAGTAATTTGATAGATACGGCCGAGATATCGACTCCGGCCGGCATCTCAATCGTAATGGTTTTGTTTGATTCGTCAATGCGCATAGCGGCCTGATTGGTTAGCTCTATATTTTTAATATTGGCATATTCCGATTTGCCGAAAAAGGTTTCTTCCATACAAGATGTGAAAATAAAGAGGCTTAGGATTATCGATGTAATGATTCTTTTTTTCATCTTCTTATTTTTTTTTAGGTTGAATAAAATAGGCTACTCCAACTTTCAATGATAAGAGGTTAATGTCGAAGTTCACATTGTGAGTCGTTTTTTTCGAATAATCAACATTGTTTTGACGTTGTTTTGATATTTTCAATTCGTATCCGACCAAATTTTTCAACATCACTTCAATGGCAAAATTTTCGAGTGCAAAAAAGGTCACTCCGGCTCCAAGACCTGCCGAAAAGGTAAAATCTTTGCCGTATTTTCGGGTATAAACATCGACGTTTGAAATATCTTCAGATAGTGAGTTGGCAAATTTGGCCCCAAGTCCAATTTCAGTGAAAAAACTAAGCCGGTTGTTTTTGGTCAGTGGCACATAGCTTTTGATTACCGGTGAAAATGATAAATATTTTCGCATTGTTTGCCGGCTGACTGTATCGCCGCTGACATCGATATTTCCACCAAATTCGTCGCGTCCGAGCTCGAAATTCATTCCTGTCATAATATAATCTTTCAGGAAGTATCCTCCTTTGAACGTGATACTTGTAGTTTTATCAATTCCCGCAATCACTTTATCGAACCCTTTCGACGAGTTCTCGAGGTTACTGTTGGTCAAAGAAAAGGCAATTCCGCTATAATAGTTTCCTTTGGCAAAGGGCTTAAAACCCTCTTCGTAATACTTGGTTAGGAGTTCGTATGGATTGAGGCTATCCTTTCTCTCCTGCGACATTCCCGAAGTAGTAATAAAAATTGTGATGATTAACAGCGTAAAACATTTCATTGTTAATTAGATTAAAAATTAAACTAAAGATAGTAACAAACAGTATTTTTTTTTGTTTAATGCGGTGTTTATTTTATGAAAAAAAACCATTGCAATAAAACTGCAATGGTTTACTATTTATTTTAAAAAATGAAGTTTAAATTTTCGGAAGCTCCCACGGTGCCCTGTAGTTGGCTTTGATATAGGTATCGGCCTTTTTGTCGTCAATAAATTTTTGATTCTCGCCATCCCAATACACCTGTCGGCCAAGCCGGTAGGCGATATTCCCCAACTGGGCAATACGGGCAATATGGGCACCAATTTCGATATCGCAGTTGGGTTTTTCGCGGGTTTTGATACATTCGAGGAAATTTTTCACGTGTAAATCGAGCCCTTTGCCACTTCCTTTCTGTAACGGAACGGCCTGCATCTCTTTTTTTGCTGATACACTCGATGTTTCCGGAATTACTTCCCAACCGTTGCGGTCAACAACCAATGTTCCATATTCTCCGATAAAGGCAACACCATGTCCGCGACCATAATTCTGACCGTAAATACCAATCGTATGGTCCCAAACCAGATTAAAATCGCCAAAATCGTAGATGGCCATCATCGTATCGGGGGTTTCCATTGCATCGGCAGGGAAGGCATATTTGCCCCCCGAAGCCATCACCGATTTGGGTACATAACGGTTCATGCCATAAAGGGCATAGTCGAGCAGATGGACACCCCAGTCGGTCATCAGACCACCGGCATAGTCCCAAAACCAGCGGAAGGTAAAGTGGAAGCGGTTTTGATTGAAGGGTCTCAGTGGGGCAGGTCCCAACCACATGTTGTAATTCACCCCGGCCGGAGGATTGGAATCAGCAACAACCGGTATCGTTCCTTTCCAACCAACATACGACCATGCACGTGTGGAACGAACCCGGCCTAACTGGCCACTGTGCACATAATCGACAGCATTTTTCCAGTGCGGGTCGCTGCGTTGCCATTGATTGACCTGTACCACTCGATTGTATTTTTGCGCCGCTTTAACCATTAGGTTGCATTCTTCGATTGAGTTGGCCAACGGTTTTTCACAATAAACATCTTTGCCAGTCTGGCAGGCATATATCATGGGCAAACAGTGCCAATGGTCTGGAGTACCAACTATTACTACATCAATATCTTTGCGATCCATCACCCTGCGAAAATCTTCATATAAATCGGGCTTTTTCCCTGTTTTCTTTTCGACTTCGGCAGCCCTTTCCTGCAAAATATTGTTGTCTACATCGCAAAGTGCGGCACATTCTACACCCGGCTGATCCAGAAATGCAGTTAAATCTGAAAATCCCATCCCTTTGCAGCCAATCAGGGCTACGGTAACTTTATCGTTGGGCGATATCGCCCCGGCTTTCATCACCGTTGGGAAAGCAGCCACAGCCGATGCCGTTACGGCAGCATTTCGAATAAATGTTCTGCGGTTTGTTGTCATTTTTTTAGTTTGATAAGAATGATTTGTGCAAATAATTTTCCTGTAACGTTAACGGTATCGTAAACGGAGTTGAAAGGTAGAAAAAAATAAACTAATTCTCTCTTCTCAAGTGAAAAATCATGCGTTGGCTATTGTTTCCCGAGTTGCTGACAAGAGGGCAAATGCCGTTGAAATGGAATCGATGTTTTTGAAACTGATACTTAGCTTTCCTTTAGATTCCTTCACAGCGCATTGTTTGGGGTGCTGCAAAATCCATTGCATCATCTGTTGAAAAGAGGCAGTCTTGTAATAGCTCGATTTGGGATCAGATGGCAGGTAGCAAATCATCTTACTCTCTTTCAGTGTGATGCGTTCGAAGTTGAGCTTAATGGCAACATTTCGTAACCTGACAACATTGAGCAATTCTTTGGCTGGAGCAGGAATTGGGCCGAAGCGGTCGGTCAGATTGGTTTCGAAGAGTCGCAATGCCTCTTCGTTTTCGATATTGTCGAGTTCGCGGTAGAGCAACATTCGTTCCGAAATACTCGAAATGTACTCATCAGGAAAGAGTAGTTCCAGATCCGTATCGATATTGCAGTCGTTTACATACTTGACATCGAGGAAAGCTTGTTGGACATCGTCATTTTCGTCGGCAAAGAGATCGGCAAATTCGTCGTTACGGAGTTCAAAAATGGCTTCGTTCAGAATTCGGTGATAAGCTTCGAATCCGATATCAGCAATAAAGCCGCTCTGTTCGGCACCCAGCAGGTTTCCTGCTCCCCGGATATCCAAATCTTGCATGGCTAAATTGAACCCGCTGCCAATTTCGGAAAACTCCTCAATAGCTTGTAGGCGGCGGCGTGCTTCGGTGGTCATGGCCGAATAGGGTGGTGCCAGCAGGTAGCAGAATGCTTTTTTGTTTGATCGCCCAACCCGTCCGCGCAACTGATGCAGTTCGCTAAGTCCAAAGTTTTGTGCATGATTGATAATGATGGTGTTGGCATTCGGAATATCAAGCCCCGACTCGATAATGGTGGTGGCAACCAATACATCAAAATCGCCACTGATAAAATCAAGCATCACTTTCTCGAGTTTGTCGCCCTCCATTTGTCCGTGTCCGACAATGGTTTTAACCTGCGGACAAAGCTTTTTGATTAGCGTTTCCAGTTCGTAGATGTTACTGACCCTGTTGTTGATAACAAAAACCTGTCCACCGCGGCTTACTTCGTAATTGATGGCGTCGCGGATAATCTCTTCGTTAAATCCATGCACTTCAGTTGCAATTGGATAGCGGTTTGGCGGTGGTGTACTGATAATGGAAAGGTCGCGGGCTCCCATTAACGAAAATTGCAAGGTCCTTGGTATTGGGGTAGCCGTTAAGGTAAGTGTGTCAACATTAACCTTCAGATGTTTCAGTTTTTCCTTTACTGAAACGCCAAAGCGTTGTTCTTCATCTATGATTAATAATCCTAAATCTTTGAATTTTATATCCTTGCCAATCAATTTGTGTGTTCCGATGATGATATCCACTTTCCCGTCGGCCAAATCTTTGATAACCTGTTTCGATTCGCCGGCATGCCGTAACCGGCTGATGTGTTCAATACGGCAGGGAAAGTCTTTCAAACGGTCGGAAAAGGTTTTATAGTGTTGCAATGCCAAAATGGTTGTAGGCACCAGAATAGCCACCTGTTTGCTGTCGGTTACCGCTTTAAATGCGGCCCTGATGGCTACTTCGGTTTTGCCAAAGCCAACATCTCCGCAAATCAGCCTGTCCATCGGAACCGTTTTTTCCATGTCTTCTTTCACCGCAATGGTGGCTTTCAACTGGTCGGGGGTATCTTCGTAAATAAAGCTGGCTTCGAGTTCTTGCTGAAGATAGGAGTCGGGCGCGAAGGCAAAGCCCTGCTCCAGTTTACGTTTGGCGTAAAGAGCAATCAGTTCTCGGGCAATATCTTTAACCTTGCTTTTGGTCTTGTTTTTTAGGTTTTGCCATGCTGCGGTGCCCAGTTTGTTTACCGATGGCTCCTGACCCTCTTTCCCTTTAAATTTCGAAATACGGTGCAGCGAGTGTATGCTCACCAGCAACGAGTCGTTGTCGCGATATATTAACCGAATTGCTTCCTGAACCTTGCCATTGGCTTCAGTTTTGACCAGACCTGCAAATTTACCAATCCCATGATCGATGTGAACTACATAGTCACCTGGATGAAGTTTGCTCAGTTCTTTCAGTGTTATAGCCTGTCGTGAAGGTTTTTTCGAACGAAGTTTAAACCGGTGATACCGTTCGAAGATTTGGTGGTCGTTGTAACAGCAAATCTTCAGGTCGTGATCGATAAACCCCTCTTGCAATGCAAATGGCAGACTGTCAAATTTTTGTGGATCTCCCTTGTCATCGAAAATAGCGTGTAGCCGTTCAATCTGTTTCGGGCTGGAGGAAAGGATAATATTGCGGTAGCCTTTTAACCTGTTTTCTTTGAGGTTAGCCCCAAGTAGGTCGAAATTTTTATTGAACGTGGGTTGAGGCGAAGTGTTGAATGTTATTTCAGTAGCATCTTCCAACAGAAAGGAGTTGCCCAGCTCGATGCAGATAAACTTTTGTATAGCCTCATTTAACTCATTTTCAGTGATAATTAGCTTATCTTGATTGTTCTTTGGGTGGTTGGCAGCAATTTCGGTAGCCAACCCTTTGCTTCTTTCGAGCAGAAAACGAAAATTATCGGCTAGTAAACAGGTATCGGCAGACAGAAATTCAAAAAATGATACGCGAAGCTCGTCTTTAAGCCCCTCTTGAATATTGGGTATAATGGCTACACGGCTCAGGTTTTCTTTCGAAATCTGATCTTCGATATCGAAGGTTCGGATGGAATCAATTTCGTCGCCAAAGAAGTCGACACGATAAGGATCTTCATTCGAAAATGAGAAGATATCAACAATCGAGCCCCTGATTGAATATTGTCCGGGTTCGTAGACAAATTCAACCCGTTCAAAACCATATTCGTTCAGTACTTCATTGATAAAGGCAATCGAAAGCCGCTCGCCGGTGCGGATAAGCAGTGTATGTTTCTCCAATCCGCTGCCCGAAAGCACTTTTTCGGCAATGGCCTCAGGATAGGTAACCACGATATATTTCTCTTCATTCTGAACCAGTTTGTTCAAAATGTCGGTGCGAAGAATGATATTTTCGCTTTCGGTTTTTTCAGTCAGAATACCACGTCGGTATGATGAGGGAAAAAAAAGAATTTGTTCTTCAAACCCCAGCGCGTGAAGGTTGTCGTAAAAATAGGCTGCCTCTTCACGATCGTTCATTACAATAACCATCTGTTTCGTAAGTAGTTGGTAAAGTGTAGCCGTAACCACCGATGGTGCAGATCCCGACAACCCATTTAAAATAAAGGACGGAGCGTTGGCCTGTTTGAGCTCATTGGCTAACCCGGTTATCTCAGTATGGGTAGAGTATAGTTGTAAAAAATCGTTGAGTTCCAATTGATAACTTAATTCTTTTGCGTCGTCAAAATTAAAAAAAGAAAAGAGCTGTTGTCGAAGCGCAGGTATTTTTTCTTGATTATTTGTCGGGCTAATGGTTGGATATTTTTTTGAGTTTCTTAGACCGATTCTGAATTACACGAACATGAACTTTGTCGCCTAAAAAACAAGGTGGAATAACCATATTTGTATAAGAAACGACCTCGATTTATGAATGATAAACAACTTAAACTGAGCGATATTGTAACAATGCTCGAGGGAAAGGTGATTTGCGGCGATGCCTTTTTAGAGCGGGCTGTTTCGCATGGTTTTGCTTCGGATTTGCTGAGCGATGTGCTTACAATGGATAGTCATGATGTACTGTGGCTTACAGGACTTAGCAATTTGCAAACCATCAGAACAGCCGAGATGGCCGATATCAGTCAAATAGTGCTGGTTCGCGACAAAGTTGCCTCGCCTGAGATGTTGGAACTGGCAAAAGAAAATCATATTGTATTGATTCAAACCCGCTTGTCGATGTTTCGATCGGTTGGCTTACTCTATCAGGCTGGATTAAGTCCGGTTTTTTGAACGATGATGCACTTCGAATACAAGGTAACAGGAGGCGATTTTACCGGAGCCGGTTACGCTTCGAGCCAGCTAAAAAAGTTATTGAAACAGCTTGGCGTTGATCCTCGTGTGATAAAGCGGGCTGTAATTGCCCTTTACGAAGCCGAAGTCAATATTGTGGCCCATGCCAGAAAAGGGATTATCAAGATAGATATTGATAAAGATCAAGTAAAGATGATTTTGGACGACGAAGGTCCTGGAATTGCAGATATTTCAATGGCTATGCAAAAAGGATATTCGACAGCATCGGAAACGGTGCGTGCTATGGGTTTTGGAGCCGGAATGGGCTTGCCCAATATCAGCGACAATGCCGATTTTTTTAACATCAAAAGTACTCCCGGAGTGGGAACACAACTGGAGATTAAGGTTCAATTCAAATAAGTCATGGAAAAATCATTTTTCTATCATGCTATAAAGATCGATACCGAGAAATGCATGGGTTGTACCCACTGTATGACTGTGTGTCCTACTCAGGCTATCAGAGTGTTGCAGGGAAAAGCAGTGCTCAATCCCAACCGGTGTATTGATTGCGGCGAGTGCTTCAGGGTTTGTCCGGTTTCGGCCTATTCGGTAACCCACGACGATTTGGAAATGATTACCCGCTTCTCGGCATCGATAGCACTTGTGCCAGGTATTTTCTTCGGGCAATTTCCCGATCATATTACAATCGATCAAATACATCAGGCCATGAAAAAATTGGGCTTTACGCATGTATTTGAGATTGAGGGAGGTGTAGAGGTTTTGATCGATGCTTTCAATGAAATGGTAACCGATTCATCAACCGAAAAACCGGTTATTTCTTCGTTTTGTCCTTCAGTTGTAAGGCTTATTCAGGTGCGTTTTCCTGGCTTGACCTCCAATATCGCCCCACTTGCGGCTCCGGCTGACCTGGCGGCCAATTATTACAGGCGAAAACTGATTGAAGAGGGCTTCGACCCAAAACAGACAGGTGTTTTTTATATTACACCGTGTGCAGCTAAAATTGCTGCTTTCAAGAGTCCGGTAGGTGAAGAGGTCTCGCCATTGGATGGGGTTATCAATCTGAATTTTCTTTTCAATAAAGTATACCATTTGCTCAGACAGGGTGCCATTTCCAACGAAAAAAGGGAAACCGAGTGCTGTTTGCCCGACGATCGTTCTATCCGGTGGAGCCTTACCAATGGAGAAGCCCGTCATATCAACGGGCGTACGTTATGTATTGATGGTATCAGTAATGTTATTGAATTTCTGGAAAAGGTTGAAAATGAAGAGGCTACAGGTGTCGATTTCCTTGAGCTGCGCGCCTGCGATGAATCATGTGCCGGCGGAATCCTCACGGCTGAAAATCGTTTTCTTTCGGTTGAGCGATTGAACAAAAGGGCTCGAAAACATCGGCAAATGTTTAAAGAAGATAGTGGATTCATCCCTTTGAGTTTTGGCGACAAAAAAGATTATCTGTCGGCCAAACTGAAACTTCCGCAAAAGATTGAACCTCGTTCAATTGTACTTGATGAAGATATGGCCAAAGCTTTGCATAAATTGCAGAAGGCCCGCGATTTGATGTGCTATTTGCCGGCTATCGATTGCGGCGCTTGTGGCGCGCCAACCTGTCAGGCATTGGCCGAAGATATTGTGAGCCAACGGGCCAACCTGTCGCATTGTGTTTTTATGCAACGGCAGATGGAGAAGCATCATAAACTAAGCAATGATCACGCTTTCAAGATTATAGAAAAGGTTTGGGGAGCATCGAGGCTCGACAAGGATTGTTACAAAAAAGGCGCAAAATATGAAACTAACTGAAATTATCGAAAGTCTTCATTTGACCTGTTTTACAGAGGAAGAAATTCCCAATAGGGATATTACGGCCTGTTATGCCGGCGATCTATTGTCAGATGTAATGGGTACATTGAATGAAAATGAGATTTGGATAACCCTGCAAACCCATAAAAATGTGGCGGCTATAGCTTCTCTAAAAGATGCAGCTGCTATTTTGCTGGTAAAAGATTTGAACCCTGATGCAGATATGCTGTTTCATGCCGGTGAAGAAGGGATTCCAGTACTTGGAACTGAAGAAAATACCTTTGTTATTTCCGGGAAAATTTATCAGTTGTTAAACAAATAGCTGCAATGAGAACGTTTCTGGCCGATTTGCATATCCATACCCTTCTTTCGCCTTGCGGCGATTTGGAGATGACTCCTCGCATGGTGGTGGAAAAATCGCTCGAACGTGGATTATCGATAATTGCCATTTCCGACCATAACTCAACCCGAATGGGAGAGATTATTGCAGCTTTTGCAGCCACAAAAGGCTTGACCGTGTTGCCGGCAGTCGAGGTGAATACAGCAGAAGAGGTTCACTGTCTGGCCATTTTGCCTGATTGGAAAAGAGCTGCCACATTTCAGCAGTTTTTGGACAATAAACTGATTGTAATAAAAAATAAGCCATCACTTTTTGGTTATCAGGTGGTTGTCGATGTTGATGAGCAGGTATTATTTACGGAAGATCGATTGCTTGTTTCGGCTTTGAAGGCCTCGGTCAAAGAGGTTGAAACAGAAGTACACCAGTTGAACGGGCTTTTTATTCCAGCCCATATTTCGCGCCGTCAAAACGGAATTCTTCACCAACTGGGTTTTATACCCCACGATTTAGAGTGCGATGCATACGAATTGACACCCGGTTCGTTGCGCGAAAACTATTGGGAACTGGTTCCGAATGGAGAGCATGCAACCTGGATTTTTTCGTCAGATGCCCATTATCCTGAGCAGATTGGGAAATTCTCGACAGGTTTTTGGCTTGAAAAACCTTCGTTTGAAGAGCTAAAAATGGCACTGAAAAACGAACAAGGTCGCCGCGTTGAAGGATTGGTAACCGGCTCAATATTCTGTCAATGAAACAGATTAGCTTGCATATTCTCGATATTGCCGAAAACTCGGTGCGTGCTGGAGCCTCGCAGATTATTGTGATTTTGGAGATGGATAAAACCAGTGATACGTTGAGGCTCGAAATTACGGATAATGGCAGCGGTATGGAAAAGGAGACTATCGACCGGATTACAGATCCGTTCTTCACCACCCGCACCACGCGAAAAGTAGGGCTTGGTTTGCCGCTTTTAAAACATCATGCAGAAACTACAGGCGGTAGTTTGTTGCTTGAAAGTTTTCCGGGAAAGGGAACCCGGGTAGTGGCAATGTTCGGGTTAAACCATGTCGATAGGCAGCCGGTTGGCGATGTTGCCGGAGTTTTGGTGAATCTGGCGATTTCGTCGCCTGAAATAGATTTTATACTGGATGCCAAAAGTGATAAAGGCGATTACCACTTTAGCAGCCGCGAAACAGCTTCTTTTTTTGAGGGTGTTCCGTTGTCATCGCCCGAAGTGGCGGAAGCTTTGAAAGAAATGATTTCAGAAAATTTAAAAGAGATTGATATAGTGTGATATAAGTAATTCAAATCAAAGTAACTGAAAAACCAAACAAAATGACAAAGATTAAAACGCTTGACGATTTGCGGAAATTGCGCGATCAACTAAAGACTGATATCACGATACGCGAATCGGCTGAACATCCCGATAGCGTAGTACAGGTCCGTGTGGCCATGTCTACCTGCGGAATTTCGGCCGGGGCCAAAACAGTAATGGATTTTTTTATTGCCGAGCTGAAGAAACGGCAGGTTAAAAGCGTTGTTGCACAAACCGGCTGTATGGGCTACTGCTATGCCGAACCTACTGTTGAGGTACGGCTTCCGGGTCAGGAACCGATAGTTTTTGGCCATGTCGATACCCGTAAGGCCGATGAAATTATTGAGTCGTACATTCTCAATCATCGGTTGGTCGACGGGATTATTCCGGTGAATTATAAGTTGGTTGAAAACGATAACCGGAGGATTTGATATGGCTGAAATTAAATACGATATATTGGTTTGTGGAGGTACCGGCTGTCGGGCTTCGGAGAGCCACCGGTTGGTCGAAAACCTCCGAAAAGAGCTAATCTTGCATAACCTCGACAATGAAGTGAAGGTGGTTGCCACCGGGTGTTTCGGTTTTTGCGAAAAAGGACCGATTGTCAAAATTATTCCCGACAATACATTTTATACACAAGTTTCGCCTTGGGATGCCAATGAGATTGTTGAAGAACATATTATCAAAGGGCGAAAAGTAGAGCGGTTGCTTTATGTTGATCCCAAAAGTCAACTGGGAATCGACGATTCGAAACAGATGGATTTTTATAAAAAACAGCTTCGTATTGCTTTGCGGAATTGTGGTTTTATTAATCCCGAAAACATTGAGGAAGCTATTGCCCGCGATGCTTATGCTGCATTGTCGAAAGTGCTTGAATATATGACCCCTGAAGAAGTTATCGACGAGATAAAACGTAGTGGTCTGCGCGGAAGGGGCGGTGGAGGCTTTCCTACAGGATTGAAATGGGAGATTGCACGAAAAAATGAGAGCAACACCAAATTTGTTGTTTGCAATGCCGACGAAGGCGACCCCGGGGCGTTTATGGATCGTTCAATCCTGGAGGGCGATCCTCATGCTGTACTCGAAGCAATGGCTATATGCGGCTATTGTATTGGCGCATCTAAAGGGTTGGTATACATCAGGGCTGAATATCCGTTGGCCATTCAACGCCTAAAAGTGGCTATTGCGCAGGCTCGCGAATATGGTTTGATTGGCGAAAATATCATGGAATCAGGGTTTTCGTTCGATGTCGAACTGCGGTATGGGGCAGGGGCTTTCGTTTGCGGCGAAGAAACGGCATTAATTCATTCGATGGAGGGGCTGCGCGGGGAACCGTCAGTTAAACCACCTTTCCCGGCAGAGTCGGGTTACAAAGGTTTTCCAACGAATGTCAACAATGTTGAAACCTTTGCCAATATTCCCCCGGTTTTGATGAATGGTGCAGAATGGTTCAGTGCTATTGGTACCGAAAAGTCGAAAGGGACAAAGGTTTTCGCATTGGCTGGTAAAATTAACAATGTTGGTTTGATTGAAGTCCCGATGGGGACCACCTTGCGCGAAGTAATTTTCGAGATTGGCGGAGGTATTAAAGGCGGTAAAAAATTCAAAGCGGTGCAAACCGGTGGCCCTTCGGGAGGTTGCCTCACCGAGAAGCATCTGGATATCCCCATCGATTTCGATAACCTGCTGGCTGCAGGCTCAATGATGGGATCGGGCGGCATGATTGTAATGGACGAGAACGACTGTATGGTGTCGATGGCCAAATTCTTCCTCGATTTTACAGTCGAAGAGTCGTGTGGAAAATGTGCCCCGTGTCGCATTGGCAACAAACGGTTGTACGAGATATTAAACCGCATTACAGCCGGTAAATCGTCGCTGGCCGAATTAGATGCTTTGACAAACCTCTGTTTGGTGATTAAAGATACATCGCTTTGCGGTTTAGGCCAGACCTCACCAAATCCGATACTTTCGACAATGAAGAACTTTGCCGAAGAGTATTACGAACATGTCGAAGAACACAAATGTCGCGCCGGAAGTTGCAAATCACTTTTACGTTATCAGATTATTGCTGATGAATGTGTTGGTTGTACGGCTTGCTCGAGGGCTTGCCCGGTCAACGCCATTGTGGGCGAACGCAAACAGCTTCATGCCATCAACCAGACTATCTGTATCAAATGTGGGGCATGTATGGAAAAATGTAAGTTTAATGCTATTGTTCTGAATTAGTTATGACAGAAAAAAAACAACATATAACCCTCACTATCGATCAGCATCAGGTTTCGGTGCTCGAGGGAACAACAGTGCTTGAGGCTGCCAAAAAGGTGGGAATCGATATTCCCACACTTTGCCACATGAAACTGCACGATATGGGAATCGAAAATAAACCTGCCGGTTGCCGTGTCTGTGTAGTTGAGGTCGAAGGGCGTAAAAACCTGGCTCCTTCGTGTGTAACACTGGCTACTGAAGGAATGAAAATTCGAACCAATTCAGTCAGGGTACTGAATGCCCGTCAAACAGTCCTCGAGTTGATTTTGTCTGATCATCCGGCCGATTGTCTGGTATGCATCAAATCCGGAAACTGCGATTTACAATCTATGGCCCAAAGGTTTAATATCCGCAATATTACCTACAAAGGAGAACAGTCAACTTACCGCGAAGATTTTTCGCCGTCGGTGATTCGCGAAATGGACAAATGCATCATGTGCCGTCGTTGCGAAATGATGTGCAATCAGGTACAGACTGTAGGGGCGCTTTCAGGTGTAAACCGAGGATTTATGGCAGTGGTTTCGCCGGCATTCGAGCAGGATTTGCAGGATTCTGTCTGTACGTTTTGTGGACAGTGCGTCGCCGTCTGTCCTACAGGGGCTTTAACCGAAGTAAACCATACCAGTGATGTGATAAAGTCGCTGGCCGATCCACGAAAGACGGTTATTGTACAAACTGCTCCGGCAGTTCGCGCAGCACTGGGCGAAGCTTTTGGGCTTGAACCGGGCACGTTGGTTACGGGTAAGTTAGTTTCGGCGCTAAAAGAGCTTGGTTTCGAGTATGTTTTCGATACTGACTTTGCAGCTGACCTGACTATTATGGAAGAGGGAACCGAATTTCTGAATCGGCTGAATGATTTCTTTTCGGGAAACGAGAAGGCCAATCTACCCATTTTGACTTCATGTTGCCCGGCCTGGGTTAACTTCTTCGAAAAGCAATTCCCGGAATTGAAAGATATCCCGTCAACTGCAAGGTCGCCGCAACAGATGTTTGGAGCGGTTGCCAAAAACTGGTTCGCAAAGAAAATAGGCGTAAAACGTGAAGATTTAATCGTTGTTTCTATCATGCCTTGTCTGGCCAAAAAATATGAATGTCAACGTGATGAATTTAAATCGAATGGCGATCCTGATGTCAATTATGTCCTGACTACCCGCGAACTGGCTCGTTTAATTCAGTTGGCAAATATCGATTTTATGGCATTGCCCGATGGCGAATTTGATAGCCCGATGGGCGAATCGACCGGAGCAGGGGTTATTTTCGGCACAACCGGTGGTGTCATTGAGGCGGCTGTGCGAACGGCATACGAGCTTCAAACGGGAAAAACGCTGGAAAAGGTCGATTTTGAACAACTGCGCGGGATGGAGGGGCTTCGCCATGCTACCATCGATTTTGACGGGGTTCCGGTTCACATTGGTATTGCGCATGGATTGGGAAATGCCCGCCGATTGTTAGAAAGCATACAACGCGGCGAATGTAACTTTCATGCCATCGAAATTATGTCGTGCCCGGGAGGTTGTATTGGCGGCGGTGGCCAACCGCTCCATCACGGGAAGAGTAAAATACTGAAAGCCAGAATGGCTGCCATTTATCGTGAAGATAGCGGGAAGAAACTGCGAAAATCGCACGAAAACCCCGATATCATCAGGTTGTACGAAGAGTTTTTGGGAAAACCACTCAGTCATAAAGCTCATGAACTGCTTCATACCAACTATTTCGACAGACAGGTTAATTTTTTGGAAGAAAACTAAAGTTAGATCAATATGGATACGCTTGATAATATCACGATAAAATTGAAAAAAGAGGATATTAATTTTATTCGGGCCGTTTGCAGCGACTTTAACAACGACCGCAACGAATTGATTAATGTTTTGCACAAAACCCAGGAACATTTTGGTTATCTGCCGGCCGAAGTGCAGGAATTAATTGCCGCTGAACTGAATATGTCGGTCGCTAAAGTGTATGGGGTAGTTACTTTTTACTCCTTTTTCACAATGGTGCCTCGTGGCGAATTTCCGGTTTCCATTTGTACCGGAACAGCATGTTACGTTCGTGGCGCAGAGAAAGTACTTGACGAGTTTCGTAAACAACTGGGTATCGATGTTGGCGAGGTAACTCCCGATGGAAAATTCTCGCTCTCGTGCCTGCGGTGCGTTGGTGCCTGTGGATTAGCTCCTGTGGTGATGATTGGCGAGAAGACCTTTGGACGGGTAGCTCCCGAGAAGGTTGCGGAAATACTAAGCGAGTTTCGTTAAAAAAAGAAGAAGGGCTATCGCACGAGGATAGTCCTTCTTTTTGCTATTTATTAGTCTATCAATTGATTAATGCTTTGATCTAAACTCGTTTGGAAGAAATCATTTTTTAGGGTTATATTTGCGGCCTCAAAATTATTGTAAAACCATTCACGGGTTCCATTACCCCGTGAAGTAAAAAAACAACAAAAATGAACGAAATCCTCTTTTTTGTATCAATCGTTGTCTCTTTTCTAATCATTATGGCTGCTTACCGTATTTTTGGTAAAACCGGTCTTATGATTTGGATTCCAGTATCAACCATTATTGCCAATATTGAAGTAATTCAGACTGTTAAGTTGTTTGGAATGGTTGCAACACTCGGGAATGTCACCTATGCCACATCGTTTCTTGTAACGGATATTCTTTCCGAGATCTATGGTAAACGGAGCGCATCTCAGGCTGTTTGGATTGGCTTCTTTAGTCTGATTGCCATGACAATATTGATGAATCTTGCGCTCTTTTTTCAGCCGTTAGCCGGTGATGCTTTTGCTGAACAGACCCATCAATCGTTGTCAAATATTTTCACCATCATGCCACGCATTGCCTTTGCAAGTTTATTGGCCTATCTCGTTTCGCAACATCACGACGTGTGGTCTTTCCATTTCTGGAAAGATAAATTTCCGGGTAAACGCTGGCTTTGGTTGCGCAATAATTTTTCGACAATAGTTTCTCAATTAATTGATAGTGTTATTTTTACATTTGTTGCCTTTTATGGCATTTACGAAGGCCAGGTATTAATCGAAATATTGATTACCACCTATATCCTGAAGTTTTTGGTAGCTTTAGCCGATACTCCATTTGTTTACTGGGCCACCCACATGTGGGAAAACGGGAAAATCCGTCGGGAAATAGAGTTGGAATAGTATATTGATATTTTAATCATCAATCGGAATTTTATAAAAATATCTGCCGAATTTCCTATTTTGCATATCGAAGTTTTGTCAGTTTTATATCGAAAAACAATTGAAAATGAAGATATTCAAATTTGGTGGTGCCTCGGTAAAAGATGCATCAGGCGTTCGGAACCTTGCTAAAATAGTACAGCAGCACAATAGTCGGCTGGTAATTGTGGTATCGGCGATGGGCAAAACCACGAATGCGCTCGAAGTTGTTGTTAAAAATTATTTTGGAGGCGATATTGTTGCTGCCGAGAAGGCTGTTGAGCAGATAAAGGAATATCACCTGAAGATAGTCGCCGATCTTTTTCCTGACGGAGAAAACGGCATCAAAGCTGAGCTTGAATCCGATTTGAAAACAATAACCAAGCGGTTTAAATTGAAGCCATCTCTTGATTATGATTTTGAATATGACCAGATTGTATCGATGGGTGAAGTAATTTCGACCCGCATTGTGGCAGCATATTTAAATCAAATCGGGTTAAGTTGTTTGTGGAGCGATGCCCGCCAGTTTATTCGAACAGATGATTGCTGGCGTGAAGGCTCCATCGATTGGGCTTTAACCAACCAGTTGATGACTGCATCTTTTAGCTTTTCTGATGCTCAAGTATATATTACGCAGGGTTTTATCGGTTCAACTCCGTTTAACTTGACAACCACGCTTGGGCGAGAAGGTTCCGATTTTACAGCAGCTATCATTGCCAATGTGATGAACGCCGAGAGTGTTACCATTTGGAAAGATGTACCCGGAATTATGAATGCAGACCCGAATAAGTACGCTGATACACAAAAATTAGATAAACTATCGTACCGCGAAGCTGTTGAGATGACCTATTACGGTGCAAAAGTAATTCATCCCAAAACGATGAAACCGCTGGTCGAGAAGAATATCCCGCTTTATGTCCGTTCATTTATCGAACCTGATGAAGCCGGTTCAGTAATATGCAACATCGATCATATGATGGAGTATGTTCCGGTCTATATTTTGAAAGAGGATCAGGTGTTGATTACCATTTCGCCACTTGACTTTTCGTTTATTGCCGAAGAGAGTATTGGCAATATTTATAAATTATTGTCGAAATATCGAATGAAAGTCAATCTGGTACAGCAATCGGCCATGAATTTTTCGGTGGCCATTGATAAGCCTGAACGCAATTTCGATAAACTGTTGGCCGACCTCCGTAACCAGTTTGTTGTACACTATAACGATGGGCTGGAATTGCTAACGATTCGTTCGTATACGCAAAAGTCAATCGACGAAAGTGTCAGTGAACGAACGGTTTATGTCGAACAGCGAACCCGAAAGATTGTAAGGTTTTTGCTGAAATAAAAAGAGGGGAGCGGTTTATATCACTCCCCTTCTTGTTTCGAGGGATAATCGATCTTAAATATTGGTTTATAGCCACGCGATTCTCCCAAATTATTAAAAACCTCGTAGGCCATTGTTACCGACTTGATCCGTTTCTCAACCTGATTGCTTTTGTCGTTCCAGTACCACTCTTCTTCGAACCGAACCCTTACAATCTTTTCCCGAACGATTTCTCCGTTCTTTTCCATTTCTTGAATCTTATCAGCATCAATCTTTTCGCCTGTAAAATAATCGACAACGGTTATTTTGTGTTGATATACAGCTTCAAAGTATTTATCAAGAAAATCTTTTCTGTCGAATCCGGCGATACATTCCTCTGCCCATGTATCTTCGGGATTGTTGTTGCTGATAGGGATATCGTAAGTTATTGTTCCCAAAGAGTTGGCTTTATAGTCAGTTTTGGGGGCATTTGTTTGCCCGCAGGCCATCAGAAGGAACAATGATATAATGACAAATTTAACCCGCATAGTTTCGGTTAAAAGTAAGTCTTTCGCCCAACGGTCCTTCATGGAAAATACCCCTGCCGTTTGGATCATTGTTTTCATAAACAAGCTTTCCGTTAACAAATGTCTGGTTGATAAAATAATAGAATGATTCTCCTTCGAATGGCGACCAACCGCATTTCGAAAGGATATTCTCTTTCGAAACCGTCCAACGACCTGTGTCGACCAAAACAAGGTCGGCTTTATATCCTTTTCGAATGTAACCGCGTTTTTCGATTCCAAAAAGATCGGCCGGCGCGTGACACATTTTTTCAACAATTTTTTCGATCGAAATCGTTCCTTTTCGGCTTAGTTCGAGCATGGCTATCAACGAATGTTGCACCAACGGGCCTCCTGATGGTGCCTGAAAATAGCTTCGTTGTTTCTCCTCAGAGGTATGCGGGGCATGGTCAGTGGCAATGATATCAATTTTATTGTCGTTTAACGCTTTAATCAAACCTTGACGGTCGTTTGCCGATTTAATGGCCGGGTTCCATTTGATTTTATTTCCCAGCTTTTCGTAATCGTTGTCGCAAAACCAAAGGTGGTGAACACATACTTCATTGGTAATCAGTTTATTTTTTACTGAACCTGCTTCAAAGAGGGCAATTTCTCCAGCCGTTGACAAATGCAGCACATGCAAACGGGTGCCATATCTTTTTGCCAGTTCAACCGCTTTTGATGATGAATTGAAACAGGCTGTTGCGTTGCGAATCTTGGGATGCTCGCTGACCGGAACATCTTCACTATATTTTTCTTTAGCTAAAGCAATATTAGCCTGAATAATCTGTTCGTCTTCGCAGTGGGCTGCGATCAACATTTTTGATTTGCTAAATATATTCGAAAGCGTTTCGGGATTATCGACCAGCATATTTCCTGTTGATGAACCCATAAAAACTTTGATGCCGCATACTTTTGAAGGATCTGTCTTGAGTAATTCTTCGAGATTATCGTTGGTTGCACCAATATAAAACGAGTAATTGGCCAGCGAAACCTCGGCTGCACGGGAATATTTTTGTTCAAGTATTTCCTGTGTTGTTGCTTGTGGAACAGTATTAGGCATTTCCATAAAAGAGGTAACGCCGCCGGCAACAGCGGCTCGCGATTCGGTAAACAAATCAGCTTTGTGTGTCAGTCCTGGTTCCCTGAAATGAACCTGGTCATCGATAATGCCAGGTAGCAGGAGCTTCCCGGCAGCATCAATCACTTCGGCCTGAGCCAGTACATTGGCCGGCACTTCGTCTCTGAAAATTTTCTCTATATAACCGTTTCGGATTAATAAACTGGTGTCTTTAAGGATTTTGCCTTCATTGACCACTTTAGCATCTTTGATGACAATGTCTTTCATGTCTGAAACTGAGATTTAACTAAGATTTTGAACTTTATTGAAAGTATACTCTATTTTTCTGTACGTAATATGAGGTTTCTGGATTACTCTTTTCGATGATAATCCTGAAAATAGCTTTTTAATTTCATTTTCATTACGCCGTAAAAAGCCTCGCCGAATATTCCGCTACTCATTTTCGAAACACCTTCCTTTCTATCGGTAAAAACGATAGGAACTTCTTTGATTTTGAACCCAAGTTTCCAGGTTTTGAATTTCATTTCAATCTGAAATCCATATCCTTTCATTTTGATATTCTTTAAATCAATTGTTTGCAAGACAATATTGCGGTAGCATTTGAATCCGGCAGTCGTGTCCATAATTTTCATTCCGGTAACTTTTCGTACATATACCGAGGCAAAATAGGACATCAAAACCCTCTTTAAAGGCCAATTAATTACGTTAATACCAGAAATATAACGAGAGCCAATGGCTAAGTCGGCACCATCGGCGGCGCAGGCGTTGTAAAGCCGCTCCAAATCGTTCGGATCGTGCGAAAAATCGCAATCCATCTCGAAAATATATTGATAACCTTTTGTAATGGCCCATTCAAAGCCGGTAAGATAGGCAGTTCCCAGTCCTAATTTTCCACTCCGTTCAACGATAAAAAGTTGGTTTGTAAATTTCAGTTGAAGATTTTTCACAATACCAGCCGTACCATCGGGCGAGTTGTCGTCAATAATAAGGATATGAAAGTTTTTGGCGAGCGAGAAAACGGTATGAATCATCTTCTCGACATTCTCTTTTTCGTTGTAGGTCGGAATAATAATTAAACTGTCTGACACGATCTTAATTGTTTTTTGATTTGGTAAAAATAACATATTTGAAACAATATACAGCAAGTTTCGCCCTTCTCTTGAAGTGTAGTTGAATCTAATCGAACATTTTTTATTTAACAGATTTTTAAAAATAAATATATGATTATATCGCTGATTAAAAGCTTAATAGAAATATTTTGGCAGCTTTAGGGCAAAAAATAGCGATGCAGACGTTGCTTCAGAAAAAATAAGGTTTATCTTTGCGGCCGCTTTGGGGGATAAAAAAAGGAGTCTTTCAGG
>ERZ1645187.452-NODE-452-length-40261-cov-15.162090_pt1 | contig 40261 bp, 37 predicted proteins | sample MGYA00575352_ERZ1645187 | MGnify/ENA primary metagenome ERZ1645187 (study PRJEB40837, sample SAMN11349314) | freshwater sediment metagenome | isolation source: river sediment | host: Sediment | place: India: Wazaribad , New Delhi | collected 2017-02-21 ... | reverse complement strand
GCTGCAAAAAGCGAAAAAATCACACTAAATCCCAACAATAGTCCGGCGTAAACTTCTGATTGCGAATGTGTTTTAAGTTTCAAACGTGAAAAAGCGATCACACCCGTAAAAATTACAACAAGGGGGACGAGCTGAAAATAAGCCGGATTCAAGAAGTAAGTCAAGGTTGAAATTGCACCCAAAAGTCCGCCGGCTCCAATGGCGTGCAGACTTATTTTCCACCAATAGTTGATGAGCATTGCAACGAGGCTCAGAATCGTTGCACCAAGCATATACAAACCAAAAACAGGATCAATTTCCCAATTGCGTGAAAAATGAAACAGCATATAAAAAAAGACAGCTGTTATCAGTATTGGCACATTACGCTCATGCCGGCCGGGCATCTCGAGTGCGCTGATCAAACCAAATCGCAGCATCAATAAAAAAACAGCAACCGGAAAAACAAAAGTGAGCAGGTTGATATAAAATCCATATATCAGAAGCCAAAGATAATCCTGTTCATGCTGCACCGGATCGCCAAAAAACACGATTGATAAATAGGCCCACGAAGGCATCAAAAGCGGGTGAAATAAGATGGAAACAACTTTGGAAATCCTTGTTTCAAAACGATTCGGATCAATCATTCTAAAGTTCTTTTCTAAGCCTGGCAACGGGAATATTAAGCTGTTCACGGTATTTGGCAACCGTTCGGCGGGCGATGTTATAACCTTTGTCTTTTAGAATGAGTGTCAGCTGCTCATCGGTGAGTGGTTTGTCCTTCACTTCTGCTTCGATACAATCACTTAAAATCTTCTTGATTTCACGCGTCGAAACCTCCTCGCCATCATCCATTTGCATGCTTTCGCTAAAGAAACTTTTCAAAAGAAAAGTGCCAAATGGTGTTTGCACGTATTTGCTGTTGGCAACCCGCGAGATGGTTGAAATATCTAGTCCAACCACTTCGGCAATATCTTTCAGAATCATTGGTCGAAGCGTGGTTTCGTCTCCACTGAGAAAATAGGCACGCTGGTATTCCATGATGGCTGCCATGGTTCCATAAAGCGTATTTTGGCGTTGCTGTATGGCATCAATAAACCATTTGGCCGAATCAATTTTCTGTTTGATAAACACCAGCGCTTCCTTTTCGGAGCGGCTTTTCTTGCTTTCTGCCAGCATTTCTAGCATTTCGCCATAGGTTTTACTCACCCTCAACTCAGGCATATTCCTGCTGCTGAGGCTTAGCTCAAGCTCCCCATCATTGATATGGATAATAAAATCCGGGATGATATATTGATTCTCTCTTGCAGAATCAGAAACGCTTCCACCAGGCTTGGGATTGAGTTTTAATATCTCGTTTAATGCTTCTTTGAGCTCCTCCTCGGTGATTTCGGCACGCTTGATGATCTTGTCGTAATGCTTTTTCGTAAATTCATTGAAAAACCTGTCAATGATCATTATCGGAAGACTGTAATCCTTATCCAGCTCTTCGGATTGAAGACGAATCAATTGCAGCATCAGACATTCCTGCAGGTTTCGGGCACCAACTCCCGGCGGATCAAACTCCTGAATTATCGCCAGCACCTCTGCCAGTTCCTTACGGTTGGTTTTGAGATTCATACCAAACAATAAATCGTCGGCCATTGCATCCAATGGACGTGACAGATAGCCCGAATCATCGAGATTGCCAATGATATATGTCCCTATCTTTACCTTTCGTTCATCAAGCTTTCTATATCCAAGTTGCTGTATCAAAAGCTCCTGAAAACTGTCTGAACTTGCAAAAGGAATATCGTAGTTGGTGTCGTCAGGGCTGCTGTTGTTGATGTTCGTTTTGTAATCCGGAATTTCGTCATCGTCATCCGCAATGTAATCATCAAAGGTGAACTCATCATCACTTTCATCATAATCATCATGTTCGTCCTCATCGTAATCGCCATCATCGCTGTAATCCGTTTCTTCCTGCTCGGCTTCGGGCAACTCTGAGCCTTCTTCCAGTTCAAGGGCGGGATTTTCTTCAATCTCCTGTTTAATGCGCTGCTCCAGTGCCATTGAAGGTATCTGCAACAGCTTCATCAGCAAGATTTGCTGAGGAGAAAGCTTCTGAAGAAGTTTTTGTTGTAGCCTTTGATTGAGCATAAGCACTAAAATATCTGTTCCGACTGGCAATATGGCCAGAATTCCATCACGAATTTACAATAAAAATTTTCTGAATTACAAAAAAAACTATTCAATGAATTTTAACTTATTCATAATTAACATCTTAAATGTGTTTTACCAAAATCATGCCGATTTAAGATGATTATGAACGAACTTCACAGGTACTAGAACTCACAGTTTTGTGGTGTTCGCGGAAAAGGAATCACATCGCGGATATTGCCCATTCCGGTTACAAAAAGCATCAGGCGCTCAAAGCCGAGCCCAAAGCCGGCATGAGGAACTGTTCCGAACTTCCTTGTTTCAAGATACCACCACAGACCTTCCGGCTCAACATGCATTTCTTCCATACGTTGCAGTAGCTTGTCATAGCGTTCTTCGCGCTGCGAACCACCGATGATCTCGCCGATGCCCGGAAACAAAACATCCATGGCCCGTACCGTTGTTCCATCATCATTTTGCTTCATATAAAACGCTTTGATGTCTTTCGGATAATCAGTCAAAATTACCGGTTTCCTGAAGTGTTTTTCAACGAGATAGCGTTCGTGTTCTGATTGCAGGTCGGCGCCCCATTTTTCAATCGGATAGCTGAATTTACCTTTTTTATTGTGGTTCGAATTCTTTAAGATGTCAATGGCTTCGGTGTAGGTTATTCTTTCAAAAGGGTTTTCGAGCACAAAATTGAGTTTACTGATAAGTTCCATTGATTTTTCATCAGCTTTTTTGTTCTTCTCTTCTTCTTCGAGACGCTTACTAAGGAAATTCAAGTCATCCTTACAGTTCTCCAAAGCGTAGCGAATGAGGTATTTAAGCATTTCTTCAGCCAGATCCATATCATCATGGATATCAAAGAAAGCTACTTCAGGCTCTATCATCCAAAATTCGGCCAGATGGCGCGATGTGTTTGAATTTTCGGCCCTGAAAGTAGGTCCAAATGTGTAAACCTTTGACAAAGCCAGGGCGGCAAGCTCTGCTTCAAGCTGCCCGCTCACCGTAAGGTTGGCAGAGCGACCAAAGAAATCTTGCTTGAAGTCAATTTCCTTTTGTTCGTTTAAAGGAAGATTATCAAGCTTTAGAGTTGTAACCTGAAACATTTCTCCGGCACCTTCGGCATCAGAGGCTGTAATGATCGGCGTGTGTATATTATAAAATCCCTTATCGTTGAAAAACTTATGAATTGCAAAAATCATCGCGTGACGGATTCGGCTGACGGCTCCAAACGTATTGGTTCGGAAGCGAAGATGAGCCTTTTCGCGCAGAAATTCAAGTGAATGCTTTTTAGGTTGTAGCGGATATTCATCAGGGTTTGCTTCGCCAAGCAATTCAATAGAATTTACCGAAAGCTCAACGCGCTGACCACTTCCGGCCGAAGGAACAAGATGACCTGTGGCTGACACTGCAGCGCTCGTGTGCATGAGCGCCAGTGCTTCTTCGGGGATTTTCTCCAGATCCACAACCAATTGCAGATTGTGTATGGTTGAACCGTCATTCAAGGCTATAAAAGCTACATTCTTGCTTGCGCGTTTTGTTCGCACCCAGCCTTTCACATTCATTTCCAGCTCAAAGTTTTCACTCAGGAGCGCTTCTTTAATTTCAGTACGTCTCACGTGTTTTCGGATTTTGTTGAAAAGTTTACAAAAAAACAAAAAAAGCGCTTTGCTTGGTTCAAAATTCTGAAAATTAAATTCTTTGATATTGTATTTCAGTTGATTACATATTTGCCATTGATAATTGAATAGCTGATTAAAAACATATACGCGTATCACTTGTTTTAAGAGTTGTTGTAATAAAAGTAAAAAAACAAAAGGTATCATTACCTTTGTTGCTGACAAAAACCCATGAAGTTGAATAGTCCCGGAGAGGAGAATCAGACGGCAGAAAACAGTTTTGCACCCATGATAATCAGTGGCCCATGCAGTGCTGAGAGCGAGGAACAATTAATCAATACTGCTTTGGGATTGAAAGAGTTGCCACGGCTCGACTATTTCAGGGCAGGCATATGGAAACCACGAACACGACCGGGTGATTTCGAAGGACTGGGTGCTCAGGGCTTGAATCTGATGCAAAAGGTGAAAGAATTAACCGGATTTCGCCTGATGATTGAGGTTGCAAAACCCTCGCATATTGAACAGGCATTGAAACATCAGATTGATGCTGTGTGGATTGGAGCCCGCACCGTTGTGAACCCCTTTTCGGTGCAGGAACTCGCCGAAACCATGAAAGGCATCAGCATTCCTGTTTTTATAAAAAACCCTGTTACACCTGATCTTAAGTTGTGGCTGGGCGCCATCGAGCGCTTCCACAAAGTGGGAATCACCGATCTGGCTGCCATCCACAGGGGCTTTCATTACTTTGCCAAATCGCCTTACCGAAATGCCCCGATGTGGGAAATACCAATCGAATTGAAGCGCTTATTGCCTGAAATTCCTATAATTACCGATATTAGTCATATCAGTGGAAAGCGTTCTACTTTGGCTGTGATAGCTCAAAAAGCCCTTGATCTTGATACCGATGGCCTGATGATTGAAAGTCATTTCGATCCGGATAGCGCAAAAACTGATGCTGCGCAACAAATAAAACCCGGCGACCTAAAGCTTTTAATCAACAATCTGAAGGTGCGCAAACACCACAATTACAGTGGTTTCGACATCACCCTCGAAAAACTCCGGACCGAGATTGACAAACTTGATGGTGAATTGCTGCAATTGCTTGCAAAGCGTATGGAGATAATTGATGAAATCGGTCGGTATAAAAAACAAAACAACCTTTCGATTTTTCAGCTGAAACGCTGGCAACATGTCCTCGACGACAGGCTGTCCATCGGAACAAATCTTGGTTTGAATCAGGCTTTTCTGCTGCAAATGCTCGAAATTGTACATAAAGCCAGCATCGGCCAGCAAGAAAAAATTTTCCACCCCGTCGAAGCAGGTGAACCCAGAACTTCTACATCCAGCGACGGCGCCTGAAGTAAAAAATCATTCCGATTGTGAGTGCGCCCATTCCAATCACAAGCACCCAAAAGGCAATGTGCAAATCTTGCATAGGCAAAAACACATTCATGCCATATAAACTCGTGATAAACGTGAGAGGAAGTATAATGACCGAAATCAATGTCAGAATTTTCATGATTTCGTTGGTCTTGTTTGTTTGCATTGAATCAAAGGTTTTTGAAAGACCTTCAATCAAATCTTCGTAGTCCTCGGTCATATCCCACACTTTTTGGTAGTAGTCGAGAATATTTCCCCAATACTCTTCCATATTGTCGGCAAAACCGCTTATCTGACCTGTCTCAAACTTATGAAACAGCCTGAGCTGAGGCTTGAAGATGGTGTTAATGAGAATTATGTTCTTTCGGGTCACAGAAATCCGTTCAATGATTTTGACCGGTTTGCTGTTAAACAACTCCCTGTTAATAAGTTCAAGATCAAGACCAGTTTTACGCAACAGGTAGATTGATTCCGACATAAGTCGCTCGATCAGCTTATAGAGCAAAGCATCCGACGTGCCTATCTCAAAATCTTCATCGTTTTCCTCGATCTTCTTGTATTCATTAAACTTTTGTGTTGTGATCCAGGGGTTTTTCTCGATGGTGATTATATAATCTTCGCCCCAGAAAATCTTAACCTCCTTTGTCTTGATGAAAAGATTTTGCTTGTCAAAATTTGGGAAATGCAGGATTAAAAAATAATAGTCATCATAAATATCAATTTTTGGCCGCTGGTTCAACGACTTACAGTCTTCAATATCCAGAGGGTGAAAATGAAATTTGTCATGCAGAAAATCAAAATCTTTGTCAACAGGCTGGTGGATGTGGTGCCAGCGCAATCTCCCCATTTTAACCGTTTCAATCATAGGCCGACCAATAGAGTAATTAAACTTCGGTTGATGCCACCCGTTCCCTCCCCGGATGTGCGACACCAAAGGTACATTAAATTGTGCAGTGCGCAGCTTTTCTCTATTTTTTTCAGAAAAGCTTGCAAAATTCATTGCCAGATCAATGAGAATAATCAAACCCTTTTCCCTGTAACAGAAAGAGGGTTTGACTAATAATTCACTATTTTATAATTAAGCGGGCAGGAACACTTCCACTTTGCTGGTGATGAACAAGATACACTCCGGCAGGAATTTCTGATACCGACAGCTCAATTTGTGTTGTACTGTGACCGGAGGTATAGCTTAGAAGTACACGACCCTGCATATCAACGATTTGAATCAGATCACCTTGCTTGAATCCTTTCTCGGTGCTTAAAACAACAGAAGTGTTTGCAGGATTCGGAAACAGGTTCAAAGATGCCGGCGTTGTCTTTGTTTCGTCTATCGAAGTTTCAACATTAAGCATCACCACTTTGATATCGTCGAAATAAAATCCATCTCCAACCACTGAGCCATCACTTGAGAGCGCAAATTTCAGCTGGAATGAGCTGCCGGCATACTGGGTAAGATCAATTTGCTCTTTGACCCATCCAGATGTTCCATCGTACAAAGGCTGACCAGGCAATTGATTGCTTCCTCCGGGAATGGTGTACAAACCCGTTAAAGGCACCCATTGAAAAGTTCCTGTGGGCTTGATGAGCACCTGCACATAATCCCAATCTTTCTCAATATCCCACTTAGCCCAATAGCTAAGCATTGCATAAGGTGTTTCAGGCAGATTAACAGGTTGTGTGAGCGTGATGGATGTGTTTGCATTGCTGGCATAATTTCCCGATGGTGAGTCGGTAATTGAAGCGGGAGCCGAAACGAAAGAACTGGTGGATATTCCCCAGTTTGTTGATGTCCAGCCGATTAGTTGATTGCAGTTATCATCGAGCAGGGTGGTTGTTGTTCCAAACATCTTGGTAATAGTATCGCTAATGACATACTCACCATTGTCGAGCTGAAGCAAAAATTTGAAAACAGCACCACTCTGAATCTGGTCATTCAACGTGATTCCTATTGAATCTTCAATTGTTTGAAACATATTTAGCGATGCAATCTGCACTGGCTCGTCCACAGCAACAATTATATCATCAACCGGTACGATTCGCACAGTCCAGCCGTTTGACTCACCAAATCCGACACGTTGCAGGCCAAAGTGCAGCTTAAAGTTTTTTTGACCAATGATAGGTTCTGACAGATCAGAGATTTTTCCAAAGCCGCCGGCCAGATAAGCAGCATACATATTCTGTATCATGTTTTCCTGACAAAGTGGAATGATGCGGTTCATTGATGGCCAAAACCCATCAGATGAACTACCAAGTTCGGCTGTGTAAGCAAAGACAGAGTTTCTGGTCTCAGTGTCTCCATACATATAATCATCTGATCCTCCATTTGTTGGATATATAGTTGTACATGCCGGACCAAATGTATAATTGTTGTCGCGCGTCATCATTGTGGCATGTGTATGAAATATAGCATCATCAGGGCAAGGCACATCCGTATAACCCCAGGGATAGAGCAGCAGATTACTGTAAGAATGGTAATTCAAGGCAATAGTAAAATGATGCTCTTCAACAAATTTCTTCAAATTCTGTGTTTCAGGTTCGCTGAATGGTGAAGGCCCGCGATAGGTATCGTCGGATGGATAAGGTGATGAGCCTGTGTTGTCCAAGCCCCATTTGTAGCCAAAGTTCCGGTTTAAATCCACGCCATACGATCCTCCATTGTTACGCCTGTTTTTGCGCCACATTCCACCACCGGACGGGTTCGTCTGCTGGTTGTACTTGTATCCGTCAGGATTAACAACCGGCACAAAATAAAGCTCCCGGTTGTTTACAAGTGCATGGATGTTAGGATTGCTTTCATAGTTTTCGAGCAGATGCAGCATGAAATAAATCATTTGCTGAACACCAATTCCTTCTCTGGCATGGATGAGCGAGGTGTATAAAACTTCGGGTTCGTCTTCGTTTATATCAGGATTGTCACTAATCTTTACCCACCAGACAGGATTTCCCTGATGAGAAAGATTCAATGGATCAATGGCTTGACGCACCGAAATGAGGTTAGGCCATTGTGCAGCCATAAAATCAAGCTTCGCAAGCACCTGATCATAGGTATAGAATCCTCCCATACTGCCATATTCCCAATTGGCGGGCACCGGAAACTCATCAGCAGGATTACGTTGGCCTGTTGTCCCGCTTGCTTCGTCAAATCTTTGTTGATAATAAGCAGCAACATCATTGATCAAGGTTTCAACTTCAAACCCGGCTGCTTCAATGCGGGCAATGTTGGTGACTGATAAATCGGTTTGAAGAGATTCGCCGGCCTTAAAAATTCCTTCGGAAAGGTCAATACCTGCTTGACCAAGCAAAGCCAAGTCTTTTCCTTCCAGCTTGATACGCACTCTTCTATACGTTTCCTGCTCCTGTGCGTAAGCTCCATTTAATAACAAGAAAACGAAAAACAAAACGAAAAAATGTTTCATCAGATGTAGGTTATAAATTTCGGCGGTAAAAGTAAGAAACATTCAGCGCGGGTTTCATGCGCTGTGCAGATAAATGTGAGAAACATTTATTTCCACCTCAGCGAGCCAACCAGATGTAAAATATCTGATTTGATATGCTGAATAACGGGGGCAACTGAATCGTTTTCGGGTCTGAAATTAAAATATAAGGCACCACGCACAAAATGATTGGTCGAGTCGGTAAGGTAGAACTGCATGGGCGATGCAACGCCTTTACCGTTAATGTAATAGACCATACCATACACTTTTGAACCGGACATCAGGATCAGGCTGTCGGCTATTGAGCTGGCTTTTGGCAAATGCTTGAGCGCCATAGTTCGTGCATCTTCCAGAAAAACAGGCAGATCCGAATTAATTTGCTTATAGCTTAAGTAAATGTCGGCCTTAAAATCCGGATAGTGTATTGTGTACCAGTCATCCTGCGAACCTTCCCCGGTTTTGGGCTCAACAATTGCCTTGCTTGAATATTCAAAAAGATAATGATTTGCTTTTTCGTATGGAAGGTAATTCTGCCGGGGTAAATCTATTCTGAAATACCCGCGTGGTTTGGGGGTATAATCTGCCTCACAGGCTGTCAACAACATCAGGATGACAGACCACAAAATGCCTTTTCGAAGCCAATTATGCTGTTTCATCATGTGTGAGTTGCGTCACCTTTATTTGCTTAATGCGACGTGTGTCGGCATCAGTTACTTCAAATCCGAAATCTTTACAGCTCGTCAAATCTCCCTTCTCAGGAATACGACCTAAAAGCTCGAGCAGCAGACCGGCCAGCGTATCTGATTCGCCCTGAACATCTTCGAAGTAATAATCATCGAGTTCAAGCACTTTACAAAAGTCATTCAGGTTTGTTTTGCCATCGAAAAGATAAACACCATTGCCTAATTTACGAAAATAGCTGCTGCCGGCATCTTTATCGAATTCATCGCTTATCTCGCCCACAATCTCCTCTAAAATATCTTCGAGTGTTAAGAGGCCTGCTGTTCCTCCATACTCGTCAACCACGATGGCAACATGTATCTTTTTTTCCCTGAATTCCTGTAAAAGGTCGTTGATTTTTTTATTCTCCGGAACAAAAAACGCCGGACGGATCATGTTTACCCAATCCACATCGTCGTGGTGAAGAAATGGGAGTAAATCTTTAATATACAGAATACCAACAACTTTATCAATAGTTCCGTCATAGACCGGGATTCGGGAAAAACCACTGTCAAGGATCACGCTAATCACTTTTTCAAAGCTTGTGTTTATTGACAGCGCTGTTATGCTGACCCTTGATTTCATGACGTTAGTCACCTCTTTTTCGCCAAAAGAAGCGATCCCCTTTAGCATTTTCTTTTCTTCAGGCAGGGTGCTTTCGTCGCTGGTGATGTCAATTGCCACCGAAATATCACTCATACTAATGCCGGCATTCCTCTTTGAAAGACGGTTGTCAATAAAAGAAGTTGAAGCAACCAGTAAACTACTCAATGGTTTGAAAATATACACACATACGTTTAAAAATGGTGCCAGAGCAAGCGCCAGTTTCAAAGGCTCCTTGTTGGCATAAATTTTAGGCATTATTTCGCCAAGCAACAAGATAAGCGAAGTGATCAGTATAACCTGTACCAGAAACTCAATAACTGCATTTCCTTTAAAATCAATCATTGCTGAAGTAAGGTACGAAGCAAGTATAACAATGGCAACATTAATCAAATTGTTGGCAACCAGAATAGTAGCAAGCAATGTTTTTGGCATTTCGCGTAATCTGATCACAAGAGAGGTCCCCTGTCCGGTTTCATTTTTCAGGAATGCAAGATCATTCGGTTTAAGCGAGAAAAAGGCCGTTTCGCTTCCCGAAACCATTGCGGAAAGGATTAATAAAACGAACAGAACCACCAATTCCAAGATGATTGGCAGGTCAATACCATTAAAAACGATTGAGGTAAAAAGTGCGATTAAACTCGCATAAGGGTCAGGATCAGGCGTTTCCAAAACAGATTAATTAGAATTCCGAAGCAAAATTACACAAAATCTATTGGTTTTAAGTTAAATATAAAAAAATCCGTCAAAAGGGCAGGTCGTCAGCTCCATGATCAGACATCGGCGCAAAAGGTTCTTCCGTTGAAGGATGAGATTCAGAACCTGTGGTTCTTTCATATTTCACTCCTTCAGCTCCGGGATGTCCCTGGCCTCCTCCTTTGGAAATAAGGTTCATTTTTTCGGCAATAATTTCTGTGATACTCCGATTTACACCTTGGCTGTCAGTATATTGCCTCGATTTAATTTTTCCCTCGATAAACAACAGATCGCCTTTTATATAGGAGCGTCGTTTTTCGGCAATGTCTGCCGCAAGGTTTCCCCAGGCAACGATATTGTGCCATTCGGTTTGGTCCTGCCAGTTTCCATCACGATCGCGATAGCGTTCGCTTGTTGCAAGGGTGACGGTCATTTTCTTTCCGCCGTTTTCAAACGAAATCACATCGGGGTCTTTGCCCAGTCGTCCGATCAACATTACTTTGTTCAATCCAGCCATTGTTTATTACTATTAGGTTCGTATAAGGTGTTAAAATTCATTCTGTTGCAAATAACGGTCTATCAAACGCGGAATGGGATAGTTTCCAATCTCACTTTGATTGATCAAAGATAGTTTATTTTCCTTCATCAAATCAAGCGGGGTTTCAAAATTGAGGTGAAAGAATTTTGCAATAATTTTCTGATGTGTTAACTGATGTGTAACCGGTGCTGATTGAGCCCTGATGTTAAACCTGTTGTTTTGCACTAATTGCTGAAAAGCAGGCAAAAGAGTGATTTCGTCAAAATGAACCGGTTTCTCGGTTTCGATCATGGGAAACTCATAGAGTCCTTTCCAGATATCGTTATGCAATCGTTTGTCAAGAGCAACCCAGGATTGGTTTCCAGACTGCCATCTCATCCATATGTAGTTGAAATATCTGATCTTTTGAGTTGGTTTTTTTTGTTTTCGGGGCAAGCTTGCTGTCAGTCCATTTAAAAGCGCATAGCAGCTTTCACGAAAAATGCACTGACCGCATTGTGGATTAGCCGGCAGGCATTGCAAAGCACCAAACTCCATGACAGCCTGATTATAGTTTCCTGGGTCTTCATTGTCAATGTGTTGCCACGAAAGGTCGTCAATTTGTTTCTTTCCGGTTTTTCCGTCCACGGCCTCCAAAACTCCAAAAACCCTGCTCAGCACACGCTGTACATTGCCATCAACTGCCGGAAATGTCTGACCAAAGGCAATGCTCGCAATGGCAGCCGCTGTATAGGAGCCAATGCCTTTCAACGATTTGATCGTGTTGTAGTCCGAAGGAAAGCTGCCATTAAAGTTCTGCACAATCAGCTTAGCAGTTGCATGCATATTTCGGGCCCGGCTGTAGTAGCCCAAACCTTGCCAGAGCTTCAGAACATCGTCTTCAGAAGCCTTGGCCAATGCGCTCACGTTTGGCCACGCTTTCATAAAGCGCTGATAATAAGCCATTCCCTGATCAACACGCGTTTGTTGCAATATGATTTCGGAAACCCAAACCGCGTAAGGATCGTTCGTCAATCTCCACGGCAAATGCCGTTTATTCGTGTTGTACCATTGCATTAAATGCTTCGCAAAATCAAGTGCCATAAAGGAAAATCTTTATTTTGAGCCTTTTAGGTTAAAAAAAATTGAAAAAAATCTTTCAAATATAAAAATGTTCTTACCTTTGCCAGCCAAATAAAATACCACAGTATTAATCTTTTAAACATTTAAGATATGACTAAAGCAGAAATCGTAGCCGACATCGCTACCAAAACCGGAGTTGAAAAAGTAGCTGTTCAAGCTGTAGTTGAATCATTCATGGAAGCTGTAAAAGGCTCAATGATGAACGGAGAAAATGTATATCTGAGAGGTTTCGGCAGCTTCACCATCAAAAGAAGAGCTGAAAAAACCGGAAGAAACATTTCCAAAAACACCACAATCATTATTCCTGCTCACAACATTCCAACTTTCAAACCTGCAAAATCATTTGTTGCCCAGGTTAAAACCAGTGGAAAATAATTAATAGCATTCATTTTTAACAATTAAAGTCATGCCAAGCGGGAAGAAAAGAAAGAGACATAAAATGGCGACACACAAGCGCAAAAAACGCTTGAGAAAAAACAGGCACAAGAAGAAATAGTTTTTGTGATTGTTGAATGCGAGGATAACACAACGCTGCTCATTTTGGTGCCGCGTTGTGTTATTCCATTTAAGTACAAATGGATTACAGTCCTCCGGAAAACACCCTTCAAAACAAGCCTAACTTGAAGATAATAAATTTGTTGAATAAAAATCAAGAATACAAGTGAACAGAGAACTTATAATAGATTCTCGGGCTTCGGAGGTTGATATTGCTCTGTTGGAAGACAAGCTTCTTGTTGAGTTACATAAGGAAAAGACGAATAATAACTATGCAGTTGGCGATATTTACCTTGGCAAGGTCAAAAAAATAATGCCGGGTCTCAATGCCGCCTTTGTGGATGTAGGTTATGAAAAAGATGCATTTCTGCACTATCTTGACCTCGGTCCGCAAATCAAATCCCTTAATAAGTACGTAAAACTTGCCCTTGCAGGCAAACCCGAATCGGTGACCATGGATAACTTCCGTGTGGAACCCGACATTGAAAAAACCGGCAAAATCACGCAAGTGTTGGCCTCTGGCGCTCAAATACTTGTTCAGATTGCCAAAGAACCCATCTCGACCAAAGGCCCAAGAATTTCCTCTGAAATTTCCTTTGCAGGCCGCTATCTTGTGCTTGTTCCTTTTTCTTCGCGTATTTCGGTTTCCCAAAAAATAAGGAGCAGCGAAGAAAGAAACAGACTTAAAAGATTGATTCAAAGCATTAAACCAAACAACTACGGGGTAATCATCCGAACAGTGGCCGAAAACAAAAAAGTGGCCGAACTTGATGCTGACCTACGCAGTTTGGTTGAGAAATGGGAAAAAACCTCTGCCAAATTATTGAATGCCAAAGCACCTGTAAAGATAATGAGCGAGCTGGATCGCACCTCAGCCATACTACGCGATCTGCTCAACGAATCATTCAACAGTGTGCATGTGAATGATGCATCGCTCTATGATGAGATCAGGAGTTTCATTCATACAATCGCTCCGCAAAAAGTGGACATTGTCAAGCTTTACAAAGGCAAATCAAGCATCTATGAGCAATTTGGCATTGATAAACAAATCAAGGGATTATTCGGAAAAACCGTAACGATACGAAGTGGTGTCTATCTCATCATTGAGCACACCGAAGCCATGCACGTGATTGACGTAAACAGTGGTCACCGTGTAAACAAAGAAAATAGTCAGGAAGAAAACGCGCTCGAAGTAAACCTTGAAGCTGCAACAGAGATTGCCAGGCAACTGAGGCTCAGGGATATGGGCGGCATTATCGTGATTGACTTTATTGACATGCACGACAGCAAACATCGCAGAGACCTGTATCAGAAACTCAAAGATGAAATGGCGCGCGATCATGCCAAACACACGATTTTACCACCAAGCAAATTCGGCCTGGTGCAGATCACACGTCAGCGCGTGCGTCCGGAAATGAATGTTGAAATACTGGAACAATGCCCGGTTTGTGAGGGAACAGGAAAAATCAAACCCTCGATAATTTTCCTTGATGAGGTTGAAAACAATTTGAAATACCTCCTTCAGGATCAGAACGAAAAAAATGTCACCCTGGCACTTCACCCCTACATTTTTGCATTTATCACAAAAGGCTTCTACTCCATACATATGAAATGGATGCTGAAATACAGAAAACGTTTCAAAGTCAGGGAGATGAAAAACTTTCATGTGATGGAATACAAGTTTTTTAACCAAAACAATGATCCTTTAAGTATCTGAAAACTAAAAAATCTGAAATTCCCGTTTATGTTTTAAACGGGAATTTTTTAAACATAAAAACTAACTTTGCCCCATGGATATCGTATTAAGCGGCATAAGGCCAACCGGAAATCTTCATCTCGGCAACTTTTTTGGAGCAGTGAAAAATTTTGTCAAAATGCAGGAAGAAAACAACTGCTATTTTTTCATTGCTGATTATCATTCACTTACAACCCATCCAACACCTCAGGATCTGCATGGAAATGTGAAGCAGGTGCTTGTTGAATACCTTGCCGCCGGGCTTGATCCCGATAAGGCCACATTGTATGTTCAGAGTGATGTTCCAGAAATAGCAGAGCTGTATCTCTTTCTTAATATGAATGCATATCTTGGTGAGCTTGAACGCGTTACAACATTCAAAGAGAAAGCACGCAAGCAACCCGACAACGTGAATGCAGGTTTGCTCACCTACCCAAGTCTGATGGCTGCCGATATTCTAATTCACAAAGCCCATAAAGTACCAGTAGGAAAAGACCAGGAACAGCACCTTGAAATGACCCGAACCTTTGCACGCAGGTTCAACAGGATGTATAACATCGAGTATTTTAACATCCCACAGGCATATAATTTTGGTGAGGAGCTGGTGAAAATTCCAGGGCTTGATGGTAGTGGGAAGATGGGAAAATCTGAAGGTGAGGGAAATGCAATTTTCCTGATTGATGATGCAAAAACCATCCGAAAAAAGGTGATGAAAGCCATGACAGATGCCGGCCCGACCATGCCGAATCAACAGAAACCTGATATGATTGAGAATCTGTTCAGCTTGCTCAAAGTGGTTTCAACTCCTGAAACCGTTGCGTTTTTTGATGATCAGTATAACAACTGCAGCATTCGATATGGCGATTTGAAAAAACAATTGGCCGAAGATATGATTCTGTTTACAGAACCAATACGCGAAAAAATTCTTGCACTGGCAGCTGATGAGGCGTATATTAGCAAAGTGGCTCGGATAGGAGCTGAAAAAGCACGCGAAAGTGCCGCGAAAACGGTGAAAGAGGTGCGCGAGATAATAGGTTTCAGACATTTTTAACCTTTGATTATGAGTAATATATTCCGAAGAAACTTAAACAAAATTGTTACCCTCCTATTAAGGACGGCCACAGTTTTGTACTTGCTTTCGGTTGTTTATCCTTTTCTGGTTGAACCAGGATTTGAAAACAATTTCGGCAATTGGGCCCTACGTTGGGGACTAATCATTGCACTCGCAGCAGCCACTATGGGTATGTTTATTATGAAAAGGGCTGATTTTCTGTTATATGGATTCTTTATTGTATTTATTGCAGGCTTCTATCAGCTATTTGCAACCTTGCTAAGCAAAAATCCATTGCCTGACATTTTTTTTCACCTGTATGTTTTCGCGACGGCCATCTATTTTGTGACCAAAGATATCCGAAACACGCAGAGCCATCACCACCATCGCAGTTCAAAAACCGGGAATCATACCTAATACATGTCGCGTCTTCCATTTTCAGAACCACAGGCAGAAAGAGCAGTCGTTGTTGGCTTGATCACCAGGCATCAACCCAAAGAAAAAGTTGAGGAATACCTGGCCGAACTTGAATTCCTGCTTGAAACCGCAGGTGGCATTCCGGTAAAACGTTTTATTCAGGCACTCGACCTTCCAAATTTCCGCACGTATGTTGGCAGTGGAAAACTCGAAGAAATTGCACAGTACATCAAAGCTGAAGACATCAGGCTGGTTGTGTTTGATGATGATCTGGGGCCTTCGCAATTGCGCAACATCGAGCGTGAGCTGGAATGCAAAGTGCTCGACCGAACAAACCTGATACTGGATATCTTCGCAAAAAGAGCACGTACTTCACACGCAAAAACCCAGGTTGAACTTGCTCAATACCAATACCTGCTTCCGCGTTTGACCCGAATGTGGACGCACCTTGAACGCCAAAGAGGCGGCATCGGTTTGAGAGGCCCCGGCGAGACCGAAATTGAGACTGACCGAAGGGTAATCCGCGATAAAATAAGCCTGCTCAAAGAGCGGCTGAAAGAAATTGATATGCAGCAATCTGTGCAGCGCAAAAACAGGGGCAAACTGATCAGGGTTGCACTCGTTGGCTACACAAATGTCGGGAAATCAACACTAATGAACCTTGTCAGCAAATCGGATGTGTTTGCCGAAAACAAACTCTTTGCCACTTTAGACACCACTGTCAGAAAAGTAGTGATAGAAAATCTTCCATTCCTGCTATCTGATACTGTTGGTTTCATACGCAAACTGCCACATGGACTGATAGAATCATTCAAATCAACGCTTGATGAGGTGCGCGAATCGGATATATTGCTCCACGTTGTGGATATCTCCCACCCAGAGTTTGAATCTCAAATCGAAACCGTTCAACAGACCCTGCAGGAAATAGGTGCCGGAAACAAAAAAACCATCATGGTTTTTAACAAAATTGACGCCTACACCTTCGAGGAAAAAGCTGAAGATGACTTGACGCCGGCAACAAAAAGGAACGTTTCGCTTGAAGAATTGCAAAAAACATGGATGGCCAAGAGTGACGATATCTGTATTTTTATAAGTGCCATTAACAAAGATAACTATCAGGAATTAAGAGAGTTATTATATACAGAAATCAAGGATATGCATGCAATTCGCTATCCTTTTGATAATTTTCTTTATTGAGCACAATTGCTTTCAAAGGAAAATTAACCACAAAGTAATGCCGTTGAACGGTTCTTGAAAACAGAAGATCACTAATTTTGCTTAAAAAGTAAAGGATATGAACAGGCTTCAACGCTTTGGTTTGTCTTTGTCAACTGCACTACTTCTAAGCCTGGCCTGGCCGGCAAATGGTTTTGCTCCGCTTGTTTTTTTTGCATTTGTGCCATTGCTCCGGCTCCAGGACGAAATGGGTGGAACAAATGGCAGCGCACGCATTAAAGGCATGTTTGGGTATGCCTATCTAAGCTTTGTTGTATGGAATATCCTCACAACATGGTGGATATGGAACTCAACCGATTATGGAGCGATCATGGCCATAGGCCTGAACAGCTTGTTTATGACCACGGTGTTTTGGCTTTTTCACCTCACCAAAATCAAACTCTATAATAATTCGAAAGGATTTTTAGTGCTCATTTTTTACTGGATGAGCTGGGAATGGTTTCACCTGGATTGGGATCTGAGTTGGCCCTGGCTTAATCTTGGACATGTGTTTGCATCAAAACACAGCTGGATACAGTGGTATGAATACACCGGAAGCGCAGGTGGAACATTTTGGGTCTTACTAAGTAACATATTGATTTATAAGACATATAAAGCCTATAATGAAAACTCACTCCGGTCTGTTTCGTTTAAGAAGCATCTAAGTCTTACGCTGATAGTTTTGGTTTTCCCTCTTATTGTCTCCTTGCTCATTTACCATAACTACACCGAAAAAGGCAAATCTGCCGAAGTTGTTGTTGTGCAGCCCAATTTTGATCCTTATACAGAACAATATGAGTTGCCGCCTTCAGAAGTTGTAAACAGGAATCTGAGTTTGGCAGCCAGAGCTATAAGCCCTCAAACACTGTATGTTGTGTCGCCAGAATCGGCCATACAGGAAGAAATCTGGATGGAGCTCACTGACAAATCAGCGAGTCTGCAACAAATCAAAGACTTTATTGGACAGCATCCGAACATCACGTTTGTTATAGGTGCGAGTACCTTTAGCCACGTTCCGGCTGGCAAAGAAAACGACCATGCTGCAAGAAAATTCAGACGATCCGAAGGATATTATTTTGCACACAACACAGCCTTTTGCCTCGACGCGAGTGCAAACACACAGTTTTACCATAAATCAAAACTCACACCCGGTGTTGAAATGATGCCGTCGTGGCGTATTCTTCGCCCACTGAATGATTTTGCCATCAATCTGGGAGGTACAGTTGGAACACTGAAAGTGGACAACGTCAGAAAAATATTCAAACATAAAGACGGCAGCTTCAGGGTGGCACCTGTAATTTGTTACGAATCAGTCTATGGCGAATTTGTTGCAGAATTTATCAGAAATGGAGCCAACCTTATCTTTATCATCACAAACGACGGTTGGTGGGGTAACAGCCCGGGTCACAAACAACACCTTAGTTTTGCGCGACTCAGGGCCATCGAAACCCGCCGAAGCATTGCACGCTCTGCCAATACAGGCATTTCGGGCTTTATTGATCAGCGTGGCGATATTTATCAAGCCACTCCTTATATGGAGCAGGCAGTTATCAAACAGCAATTGCTTGCCAATGAATCGCTTACATTTTTTGTAAAATATGGCGATTACCTTTCACGTATTGCAGTGTTTATTAGTTTAATTTTTGCTGTGAGTACCATCGCACGAATGCTTCTGCCTAAAAAATCACTTCCTAATCAATAAGATTAAGCTGCTTTGAAGAAAACAGAACTGCACCTTGGCCCATTTCAAGGAATTACGGATGTTCATTTCAGAAATGTGTTTGCTGATCATTTTGAGGGAATAGACAAATTTTTTACTCCTTTTTTCTCGGGAATTCACACCGAAAACAGCAAAAATCTGCGCACGCAAGAAATTGCTCCGGCAACAAACAACATACATAATCTTGTTCCTCAGCTTCTTAGCAACGATCCTGATGAAATAATACGCTTTAGTGAACAATGTGCGAAGCTTGGCTACAAAGAAGTGAATCTCAATATGGGCTGTCCCTATCCGCAAGTTGCCCGAAAAAAAAGAGGCTCCGGACTCATGCCCTATTCCGATTTGGTAGCCAAAATCGCACAAGGAACTGCCGGAAATTTCAAAACAGATTTTAGTATCAAATGCAGATTAGGTTACTACGGAAGCAACGAAATTGACGAACTAATTCCGATTTTTGAACAGATGCAGCTGAGTGAGCTCATTGTTCATGCACGGTTGGGCACACAGATGTATGGCGGAAAGCCGGACCACGAAAAGTTTGCAAACATAGTATCCAACTATACGGGATCAATCGTTTACAACGGTGATATTTTTAATTTGACTGATTACACTTTGCTCGGAACGCGATTTCCGCAGGTCAGCAAATGGATGCTTGGCAGGGGAATACTGGCCGATCCTTTTCTTGCTGCCGACATCAAAGCGATTGCACCAAATGACTATTCAATCCGAAAAGATATAGTTTACCGTTTCATCATGCAACTCTATCTTACGCGCAGAAAAGCAAAAGCCGACAACCCGGCAGTGATTGGCCGAATGAAAGAGCTTTGGTCATATCTAAGTCTTTCGTTTTCAGAGCCAACGCTTGCCTGGAGGCTTATCCGGAGAAGCACTGACTTTGAAAAATATGAAGAAGCAGTGGCGCAAGTTTTTAAAAATCAATCATGGATTGGAGCCGGTTTTACTTCTTCCGGTAAGATGTATTAGAGAAAATTGGCTTAGTGATCTTTCGCCCGCTGATAAAACTATGATGTGTAATTGCCATAATTAACTACATTTGCATCAACTGTTTAGACACATATTAAGATGCGGATTCCAAAGCTGAAATTTCATCTCAGTTACCAGATGATCGTCTGGTCGCTGGTTAGTATAGCCCTGTTGCTTGCAGGTGGCTACCTGATCATTTCATACATTTATCAACTACAGGAAAACACCCGCTTGCTAATCACAGAAAACGTGATAAGCACCCGCAATGCGCAGGAGCTTCGGCTTGCGCTCTACCGCGTTAGAGCAGCTTCGCTTACGCACCTGTTTGACAAAAGCGATGAACAGCTAAAGGTTGTTGAATCAGAACAAAAAACATTTTTAGGTTTGCTTGAAAAGTCGGGACAATCAGCCCAGAAAGAAGAAGAAAAGAAGTTAATCTCCCAAATATCAGCACTGTTTTCCAATTATGAGCAAACAATGCGGAACGCCATCGAGATGCACCGCCAGGGTAAGCTGAGTCAACCCAATGCACTGATTGTTTTGGCAAGTCAGGATCTGATCAACACCATTGAAGAAAAAACAAATACACTGATAGATATTAAAGAGCAAACGCATGCCGTGCTTGAAAAAAGCATACAAACCAATGACAACATCATCACTGTTTCGATCTATTCACTTGGAATCAGTGGCATCATTATGGGTTTGATACTCGGCTGGTTGATTGCCCGAATCATTTTGAATCCGATATATAAGCTTGTTTTAAAGGTGCGGGATGCAGCCGGCAGCGAAGTAGTTGAACATATCAGGATGACACCCGGCAAAGAACTCGAAGAGCTTGATTTGCATATCAACAGGTTAATCGGGCGCATCTCCAAAGCCAATGAAGACCTCAGACAAAACCGCGAATTGCTCGAACGTTCGGCACGATTTGCAGCTATCGGACGCATTGCCCCTGCCCTTGCACATGAGATACGTAATCCGCTCACATCTATCAAAATGTTAATACACAGTTTGTTAAACGAATTACAGGCAAATCAGGAACAAAAAGATGATCTGGAAATTATGCTTCATGAAATAAGCCGGATGGAAGATTTTCTGCAAAACTTTCTCAAATATGCACGACCAGCCAAGCCTCAACTCCAAACAATTACACCTGAAGACTGTATCAAACCCGTTTTGCAGCTCATGCAAGCGCGTTTCAAACAAAGCAATATCGAAATTGAAACATTGGTTGAAGACAACAGCCTTACACTACGCGCCGATCCAAATATGATTAAACAGGTAATGCTAAATTTGCTCAACAATGCTGTTGAAGTGATGCCAAAAGGTGGAACCATCCGGATTATCAGCCGTAAAGAAATCATTGAGCCACAACTGATTCCAATGCTGGTGATTGATGTTGTTGACGCCGGACCAGGCATTCCCGACGAAATCCGCGACACGCTCTTCGATCCCTTTGTGAGGGCCAAGGAACAAGGCATCGGACTGGGACTCAGCATCTCGCAACGCATCGCCGACCTGCATCACGGCTATATTAAAGCCCGAAACAACACCAAAAAAGGCGCTTGTTTTTCGCTCTTTCTTCCACTTGACAACGTTTATAAGGCATGAAAAAAATTCTGATTGTTGATGATGAAGACAATGTGAGGTATTCGTTCCGGAAGTTTTTCCGCGACAATGAAACTTCCATTTCAGAAGCAAGCAATGGACTCGAAGCCATAAACATTTTAAAAAAAGAAACGTTTGATCTGGTTTTGATGGATATTGAAATGCCTGGCATCAGTGGCCTTGAAGCCATTCAGCGCGTGAAAGTCATACATCCGAATCTGCCGGTAATAATCATGACAGCTTTTGGCACCACTGAAAGAGTTATTGGCGCGATGAAATATGGTGCGTTCGAATACATCGAAAAACCTTTTGACATCGAACGACTCAAAACCCTGGTAAAAGAAGCTTTAAGCATTAAAGTATTATCAAACAATGAGTTGTCGCGAAATGAACAAACACAAAACATCCATCCCGGCGAAATTGTTGGTCAAAGTGCTTCGATGAAAGAAGTTTTCAAAATGATCGGGAGGGTTGCGGCAGCGGATGTAAGTGTACTGATTTCGGGCGAGAGTGGAACGGGAAAAGAACTGGTGGCGAGGGCGCTTCACAGGTATAGTGACAGAACTGAAAAGCCTTTTATAGCCATAAACTGTGCCGCCATTCCGGATAATTTACTCGAAAGCGAATTGTTTGGGTATGACAAAGGTGCATTTACCGATGCAAGTCAACCGAAACCCGGAAAGTTTGAACAAGCCAACGGCGGCACACTCTTTATGGATGAAATTGCCGACATGAGTCTCACGCTTCAGGCAAAATTGCTGCGTGTGTTGCAGGATGGAACTTTTGAGCGCCTTGGAAGCAACAAATCAATTTCGACAAACGTGCGTATCGTATCAGCCTCCAATAAAAACCTGGAACAAGCCATCGCAGAAGGACGCTTCAGGGAAGATTTGTTTTATCGGCTGAAAGTAGTGACCATTACCATCCCGCCATTGCGTATGCGTGCAGGTGATATTCCTGTGCTGGCAAATTATTTTCTGGCACGTTATACAAACGAAATGAAACGCCCGGCTACCTCACTCCCACCCGAAAGCCTTGATTTACTTATGAATCATCATTGGCCGGGAAATGTTCGTCAGCTTGAAAATCTGATAAAAAGAACAATTTTGCTTAGCAAAAACAACGTTATTACCCCGGATTTATTAGAGTCGGAACTTAAATCTGATATTAAAAACAATCAGCAAACCCAAAAAGAAACCAGGTTAGCCATTCCTTCAGATCTTGACGCCTACGACGGACACCTTTATAAATATGTGATTGAGCAAACCGAGAAAGAACTGGTCGAGAAAACCCTGCACCATACCCGATGGAACCAGGCCAAGGCATCGCGTTTGCTTGGCATTTCAAGGGCGATGCTCTATGAACGCATGGAGAAGTTTAAAATACACCAGCAGGAGAATTCTGAAAATTAGTGTATTTTTTTTTGACAGACTGTCTGAAAAAAAGTCAAAAAAACAGGCAATTCAGCTTGAAAAGAGCAGCGGCTCAAAACCGAATATTACTATTTTATTGACATTCTGTTTGTTACGTTTTCTGGCACGGTGTTTGAATATTAGGGACACGATTAAATACTATTATTAACAAATAACAATTATTAAAATGAGAAATCTCTTAAAAACCGTTTTTGCGTTTGCAATTGCCGGCGTACTTTTCACAAGCTGCGCTAAAGCTCCTGAAGTAGAAATCACCAACGCTAAAGCTTCTATCGAAGCTACAAAAGCTGTTGAAGCAGAACGCTATGTACCAGCTGAATTCAAAGCATTACAAGATTCATTGAATGTTGCTTTGTTGGAAGTTGAAAACCAGAATGCAAAATTTGCTCTTTTCAGAAGCTACAAAAAAGCTACTGCTACTTTGAACAACGTTATGAGCTTGTCAGAACAAGTTAAAACCAACGCTGCTACCCGTAAGGAAGAAGTAAAAAATCAAGCACAACAGTCTCTTGCTGAAGTTACAACATTGGTTGCTGAAGTAAAAGAATTATTGGCTGCTGCACCCAAAGGAAAAGAAGGCAAGGAAGCTCTCGAAGCCATTCAGGGGGATGTGGTTTTAGTTGAGTCATTCCTTGCCGAGGTTTCCACCCTCATCAACAATGGTGACTACCTCACAGCTCTTGACAAAGTTAAAGCTGCCGGCGAAAAAGCTGCTTCTTTGAAAACTGAATTGGAAGAAGCTATTGCCAAGAAAAAAGGCGGTCGCAAGTAAGATCTTCTTACCTCACAGTGCATTTTGAATCACTGGAAGTAAAGCACTTACAACAAAACCCCGGAAGGATATCCTCCCGGGGTTTTGTCTTGTTTGAAAACTATACAGAACAAGATTTAGCAATGTAAAAATTCAATATTTTTGCAGCCGTGAAAAAGAGGGAAAATTTTTATTTAGCATCTGAAAGTCAACAAAGAAAGAAAACAGCCACAAAATCGCCAATGAAAAAAATACTATTTATCCTTGTCATACTATTATTTCTCACACTCTCTACTTTTGCGGCACTTTATATTTTATCGCCAAATCCACCGCTTTCAAGCCTGGAGCTTTGTCACAGAAGCATTGCAACAGCCAAGGAACAGGAAGCAGAAAAATACGCCCCTTCACTCATAAAAGAGGCTGAGATTTTTTATGAAGGCGCAAAAGAAGCCCTTCAAAAAGAAAATGAGAAAGCATTCTTTCTTCGGAATTATAAAACAGTGATCCAACTGGTTGAAAGTGCCAGCTCTAAAACAGACGAAGCTGTAAAGAAAATGACCGAAGACAAAGCAAACCTGAGTGAATCTTTACTGAAGAAACTGGAACTGGTTAGTCACAAAATTGATCATTTCGACGAAAACTATGCCGACTTACCGTTAAACAAAAAAGCAAGAAAAGATTTTACCAATGCCAAACTAAAATACCTCGAATCAAAAAAAGCGTATGAAAGAAAAGCTTATCTGCTCGTTGTAAACAACCTTGATGAGGCCAACAATCTGATAAGCAAATCAGTAGATGCAGCACATGCGCACCTGAGCAGTTACTTCGCCGACCTTTCAAAATGGAAACGCTGGCATCAGGAAACAGTTGACTGGTCGCGAAAAAACGGTTCAACCGCAATTGTTGTTGACAAATTTGCACAAACCTGTTACGTTTACAAAGACGGAAAAGAAATCAGGCGATTCAATGCAGAGCTTGGCCAGAATTGGATCGGTACAAAAAAATTCAGAGGAGATAAAGCTACTCCGGAAGGCAAATACTTCATAACAAAGAAAAAATCAGGAAGCCAAACCACATATTATAAAGCATTGCTGATTAATTATCCTAACGACGAAGATAAAGCCAGATATAGTGCCAACGTACGTAACGGAAGTATTCCAAAAAAAGGAATCGGAAACCTGATCGAGCTTCACGGCGGTGGTGGAAAAGGACTCAACTGGACCGACGGATGTGTAGCTCTCACAAACGATGATATGGACCGATTATGGAATTATGTTAGCACAGGAACACCAATAACCATTGTTGGATCGCTTAGGAGTCTTCATGAAATTAACGGAAAATAATGTAATGAATCAATACCGCAATACACAAATACAGGATACAACGCCTGTATCATCTCAGCGAAAACAGTCGTCAAACAGCGGTGGCAGAATAAGAAAAGCCAGGTATTTTGTGCTCATTTCAGCCCTGCTTCTATCTTTTTTCCTGACATTTAAACTGTTGCAAAACCAGCTTTACTTTCAGGAAATAGCGTTGACATATCTTAAGTCGAACAACCACGAAGCATCGTTTGCCAGACTTGCTTCATCGAATCCCAAGAAATATCAAAAAGAGTTAAAAGCAGAAGTTGATAATACCGACAAGGCATTAAAAGCCTTCCTTCCAAAACAATCCTATATCGTGATTAACACAACAACCAATCATTTTAAATTGTATGACGCCGACAGCAAACTATTGCGCGACGGATTGGTTTCGACCGGAAGTTTTACGGTTCTTAAAGCGAGCGACAACAAGCAATGGATGTTTAAAACCCCCAGGGGCCAGCTCAAGGTTCTCAAGAAAACAAAAGACCCTGTGTGGAAACGTCCGGACTGGGCCTTTATCGAAGAAGGACAAAAAGTGCCCTCAGCCAATCATCCTTCCCGGTTTGAGTATGGCACTTTAGGAGACTACAGCCTTAGTCTTGGCGACGGTTATATGATTCATGGAACGCTGTATAAACGTTTTCTCGGACTGCCTGTAACACATGGCTGTATCCGCATGGGAGATGAAGATCTGGAAGATGTTTTTAACACCTTGAAAATGGGTTCAAAAGTTTACATTTACTAGTGCATTGAATTATGAGTCAATCAGTTTCAAATAATACAGGATCAAGCGAAGAAAAAAAACAAAACTTCATTGTTTGGTTTCTTTTGTGGTTCATCCGTCGTCCGGGCATGCAGTTTTTATTTCTGTTGACTGCCATATTGCTGCCTGCCGTTGCACTTGTTTTTACAGTGATTCTGCCGGCAATTACTTTTGAGCCTATTCCGGTTAATGAGCAGCGCATACACGCATCAGACACACTGAAAACAAAAACCGCGGAAATACCGAGCGAGCAAGTTCCATTTTATATTGACCTGCTAAACAAGGAACAAAAACTTAGTTTTCTTCAAAACAGGCTTGAGTTGGCACGTCAGGACTCGATTTATCTTGTATTGAATCTGCAGGACAGCCTCCTTGATATTGAGATCAAAGGACTTCCTGTGCAGCGGTGCAAACTTTTATCAGTTGATGCAAGTAACCGCCTGAAAGTTGCCCCGCACGAGGACATTCAAGCCTGGCTTGGAAAACCATTTACACTCAAAAAGGAGTTTGCTACGATTCCGAAAGTGCCTATGTTGATCGTGGATGCGCCGAAAGACACCAATGAAGCAGCAAAACTTCCTAAAAAACCAATGGAACCGGAAAAAACCGCTGTATTTTTCACCTTGATGTTTGACCGAAACTTAGTTTTATTGGTTGAGCAAGCCGAAGCTGTTGTGCCTGAAGAAGAAATGCTTGTTGCCGGTTACCGGCATGTCAATGACTCACTTTTCAAAAGATCATTCCTTGAAAAAGTAATTCAACCCATGCCGTCAGATCTTCCGGTATTTATCAAAGTGAAGATGAATGAAGGCGATGCGCGTTCGATTTACCGCTCAATTCCACATGCCGGGGTGGCAAAATTGCTGATAAATCCGCTTAACGAGATAAAGTGAACTAAAGCTTTTTTCACCGAAGCATCATTTTCTCAGGCATTGGAATAGTATGTCTTAGTTATTAACTATCAAGCATTTCATCAGCAAAATTTGCATTTTATTTTTGCAATGCTTACTTTCGTCGCGATAAATCAAATCGTGTGAAAAATATCCGGCCAATATTTCTTCTCATCCTGCTGCTTCCAACACTGGTATTTGGTCAAAGCAAGGCTGCGCAACCAATATTGCGTTATGGCAGGATTGACCGGCACGAAATGTTTCGATCATCTTATGTCGAAGCCAGAAATATTGATGTTTGGCTTCCGGAAAACTTCGATCTGCATACAAAATATCCTGTAATTTATTTTCACGACGGGCAAATGCTTTTCGACAGCACAACCACCTGGAACAAACAGGAATGGCAATTAGATGAATCGGCCGGCAGTTTGATTGCCAGCAATAAAATTCGCTCTTTTATTGTTGTTGCAATCTGGAACACTTCGCTGCGTCACTCCGAATATTTTCCTCAAAAACCGTTTGAAACACTTACCGAGTCTTACAAAGAAAAGTTATTGACTGATAATTCGACGGATGAATATTTTAACTTATTTCACGGCATGATTCGTTCTGATGATTACCTGAAGTTCATCGTGACAGAGCTGAAACCGTTTATTGATCACAACTACCCTACCCTCACAGATCAACAAAACACTTTTATTGCAGGTTCGAGCATGGGTGGTCTCATCTCAATGTATGCAATATGCGAGTATCCCGATGTGTTTGGAGCAGCAGCTTGTTTATCTACACATTGGCCAGGCTTGTTTAGTCTTGAAAACAATCCCCTTCCACAATCTTTTGTTGATTATCTTGATAAAAACATTCCGCCCCCTTCCACACACCGCTGGTATTTTGATCATGGCACCGAAACACTCGACGTCTTGTATCCTGTTTTGCAACAACAAATTGACAGTGTTTTTCGTTTAAAGGGATATGGAGAAAATCATTACGTTAGTTTTGCGTTTGAAGGAGAGGATCACTCAGAGAAAGCCTGGTCTAAAAGACTTCAAACACCTTTACTATTCTTGCTTTCCACACCAAAAAATTGACATGAAGATGAACAAATTGACTTTTTTCAACCAAAAATATCTTGGCATTTTTATTTGTGCTTTAATCTTGTTATCTCACTTACCACCATTAAACGCGCAAAGCCACCCATACCAGGAAACAAGCCATCGGCATGATGAGTATAACGCCTGGGCAATCAGATTGGCAGGTGGAACAGGTGTTTTTATGGGCGATATCAAGCAAAACCCATTATTACCTTCTTCTACACCAAAAAATGAGTGGAGATTTGGCGGATCCTTAGGTTTGGAATACAGACTCAGTCCTGTTCTCAGCCTGAAAGGACAGGCACTTTTCACGCAATTAGCCGGCACTAAAACGAAAAACGGGAATTATTTCGATGCCACTGCGATTGAAAGCACTTTATCCCTTGGCCTGTATCCTGTAAATCTTTTTTCGTTAAATAACGGAAGGATAGCCGAATTTTATTTTTTTGGAGGTGTCGGACTTGTAAATTTTGATGCAAAACTGTTTGATTTGACAAACGATAAACTCCTTGCTTCGTCGGGCAATGGAAATGGAAGCGGATTGACAGGCAAAACGCTGGAACCATTGCTCTTAGCAGGATTTGGAATTGATTTTCCAATTAATACCCATTGGATGATAAGTTTTGAAACGAGCAACAAAGCCATCGGTAACGACAGAATGGACCTTGTTGTGTCACAGTTTAAATATGACGTTTACAATTTTACAAGTTTAGGCATCACCTACAGATTTGGTTCAAAGACAGCGAAAAGGGGACAAAAACAAGCAAAAGAACCAGTTAAGCAAGATTATGCGCAATCATATTTAATGCCGGAAACACCTGTAACCGTGGATACAGTCCAGCCTGAACTACCTGTTGAGGAACTTCCTTCGTTCAATAAAGTCATTTCAATCCCATCTGATACACTGACCAGTGTTGAACCTACAGCCGAAAAACCGGAAACGATTGCAACACCCATTGAATCAAAGCCTCTAAAGATTGAAAACAGTGGTTACAGAGTTCAGATTCTCGCCTCCTCGCGTCAGTATGATCTTTTGAAACTCTCAAATAAAACCAGAATTCTGCCGGAAGACATTGAGGAAAGTCAGTTCAACGGTTTGTATATTTATGTGACCGGTTGGTTCAAAAATATAGAAGAAGCTGTTGTTGCACGTGACGCCATCCGTAAAAACCATGCCACGCCTGATGCCTGGATTGTTTACTTCGAAAACGGTCAAAGACAAAAGACCATTCCAAAAAGTAAATAAACCGGCTATTTGGTAAAATGCTTTATTTTTGTGCTACAAAGTTTCTAAACCATGCATAACAGCGATTTTGACTATCAGCCTGACAAGGATAAACTTCCAAAAAACGTGATGTTTTGGATTATCATTGCTGCATTGGGAGCTGCGCTATATCTGTCGCAGATTCTTGTCTGAAACCACTTTAATCAAGCTTTAACAGCTTCCCGCTCACAATCTGATTGCCGAACTGAAGCTGGTAGTAGTAAACACCCCGCGTAAGTTTTTCACCGTTAACATTATCACCATTCCACTGCAACAGCTGTTTGCCTTTATTGACAGTAAATGTTTTTCGTGACACAATGGTGGCTGCTGAATTGAAAACAGTAAGCTCAACAACAGTATAGTTATTCGGCACATCCAATTCAAAGCCAACATTTGACCTAAAAGGGTTTGGTAATACCTTTACAGATGGAAAAGCCTGCTCGGCAACCGAACTTATCAGATCGAAGTTGATCATCACCGGAAGCTTTAGTAATCCGGCTGAGGAATGTATCATCACGCTGTCTTTAACGAAAATGTAAGCTGCAGGATTGTCAGTAATCAGATTCAGTACAAGATTCAGCGAAAGCTCCTCACCCGGATTTATTGTCAAAGGCAACTGTGGTGGAACATCAAAATCGAGCAAACTGCCATACGAAAAGCTTTCGATTGTTACAGCTGCAGGGGTAGGATTGTTGACAACAAAGGATTCCAGGTAATTTGTTATAAAAAACACCGTATCAGGAGTCATCGTCAGCTGCGTTGCCGGCATTTGCCCTGTTATAAACTGGTGTGGGTCAAGTTGTGCCATGTAGGGATGGCGCATGCTGCGACCCGAAGCATCGGCTGCACCAACATAATACCTTATGGTATCAAAGCTTCCGTAGTTTTTTATCCAGGCGCTGTATTGATTGCCCAAACCCGGCAAGAGTTGAGCTTCTGAAAGCGCACCGCCGTTGATGTTGTAATAGACTTTGAGAGAGTCGGCTAAAAGTTGCTGACCTGAACAAGGAATGATTTTAGCCTGAATCTGAATCGAATCCTGCCACTCCAATTGGCCATAAAGCGGTCGGTGGTCAATAAACAACATGCCGAGATCGGCAATCTCATGTGTGCGACAATGCAGAGCATCGGTATCGAGCCAACCACTGTAAGGAATCCCGATGATCTGATAGCCTGGCATTGCCTGCTGATAAACAGCCAAAGCAGCTGCATCATGCTGGCTTCCGGTTTGCGGAACAAAGACCCTGTTATTAAGAATCAGCGAATTGGTATAGGGAGTAGCAGGATTGCCTCCCGGTGTCATCACACGATAAACTTTGTAAGGATAGCCATAAGGACAGGCGGTGGTGGCAAAATAGTTGGCAACAGCTTCAAAATCAGCATATCTTGAATCGGTTGTTGGTACTTTGCCAAGGAGAATTTTATCAGGCGCCAGGTATTTACCCCAGCAATCCACATGCTTGATATAATCGCCAAGCGGATCGTTCATCACATCATAACGTGTGATCCCGAGGTAATTGAGCATTTTCGCATTTACCTGGGCAGCTGTTTGTGTTGTGTTTTCTTCATAAACCAACTCTGTGGATGCCGCCATTCCCAGTCCGTCTGCCATCATATTTCCTCCGGTATGCGTCACATTCATTCCAAAGAGGTTGATTCCCAGATGTTGTGCAACTTTCGGTGGAATATTGTTATCATTGGGTCGAGGCCGGTTGTAGGGAAAATCCACAATTCCCGGCTGGTTTTGGCCGTCAAAAATAAACCATGGGCCATAATCGCGTGTCCAGTATGAATCGGAGGGTGCAATTAAGTAGCTGCAATTGGCAGTGTTGACATTATTACTCACATAAAGATTATTGACAGTTGTTGCCTGGCTGCTGTTTGCAACAACTGTTATCACTTGAATATCCATTGCCATTTCCCGGATGAGAGAATACGGAATACCAAAGGTGTAGCGAATCAAGACAGCCTGTTGCGGCTCAAACTCACCAACCATACGCACCGGTCCGGAGGGAGGTGGGGTTTCGGTAAAATCAACATTGAATTTTGACCTGTCAAGATTCATTTCCTCTTCTGAGAGGTAATGCAATCGGCGGTAATCGCGACCTTTAGCTTCAGCTTCCTGAGCGCTGATAGTGGTCCACGACAAAACACAAAGCAACGAGGCTATCGAAATAAACAAACGCATAAATGAAAAATTAAGCAGCTAAACAACCAAAAATTTAATAGGCAAAGGTAGCAAAGCCCAATGAATTCGCACTTAAAAATAATTGTATATTTGCCTCGTCATAAAAATGAATGTATATGTTAAGTTCAATATTATTGGGTGTTGTTGGACCTTCGCAGGTTATCATCATCGTATTGGTGATTCTTTTGTTATTTGGCGGGAAAAAGATCCCGGAATTAATGAAAGGAATTGGAAAAGGCGTTAAAGAGTTCAAGGATGGATTGAATGGTGTTGAGGAAAAAGATCCTCAACAGAAAGATAAAGAAGCTCAGCAATAGGGATCAAAAAATTATCATTCAAGTCGCGTTTCGGGGCATGTTTGCACACTCAAAATCATTTTAAGTTTATGGGTAATGCAACATTGGTGCGATTATTGCGTTGACAAATGAGAGAAGAAAATAATCAGATAATCAAAACTAATTTATGAATAAAACTAAAATCCTGACTTTTAGTTTATTGCTAACATTGTCAATCAGCATTTTTGCACAGTCAGAAATTGAAGAACTTTTGCCGGACACAAATGAGATTTTAACAGGCGACACAACACATAAGATTTCAGAGGACTTTATTGAGGAACAGTCCAGACAGTTATTTTTGGAAGATTCCCCAATTGTCAGAGCACTCGACAGCTTGTTTCAGATAAGATATTTCAACGACAGTTTGCACATTTTCGATTCGGCTATTTTAAACCGTTATGGATATTCGCCCAAAGAAATTCCAACTTTCAGCGACAGTGTTTATAGGGAGCGCATAGCAAAGCTCAACAGAGAAACCACAATACCTTTGGTGTATAACCAACATGTGCTGGATTTCATCAATCTGTATGCAGTTCGCAAGCGAGGGCTTTCAAGCAGAATGCTTGGCTTATCCTATATCTATTTTCCGATGTTTGAGGAACTGTTGGACAAATACAATATTCCGCTCGAAATGAAGTATTTGGCAATGGTTGAATCGGCTTTAAATCCAACTGCAGGCTCTCATATGGGAGCCAAAGGTTTATGGCAATTTATGTATGGAACAGGAAAGGTGTATAATTTAAAAGTTACATCACTTGTTGATGACCGTTTTGACCCTTATAAAGCCACCGAAGCGGCTTGCCAGCATTTGCAGGATCTTTACAATATTTACGAGGATTGGTTTTTGGTTCTTGCAGCCTACAATTCAGGTGCAGGAAACGTGAACCGTGCTATACGCCGGGCCGGCGGAACAAAAGACTATTGGGCCATTTTGCCATATTTACCACGTGAAACCCGCGGCTATGTGCCTGCTTTTATAGCTGTGAATTATGTGATGAATTATGCTACTGAGCATAATTTATACCCTGTACATCCGGGCATGATGCTTTCAGGAACAGATACAGTTACTGTTAAAGATCTTTTGTCTTTCGATCAGCTGCATGAAATGCTAAAAATTCCGAAGGAAGATATCAGGTTTTTTAATCCACAGTTTAAGGCAGGCATTATCCCTGCAACACCTGAAAACCCTTTTATTGTAAGAATTCCTTCTGAATTTGTGGGAGATTTCATTAACAACGAGCAAAATCTTTACGGTTATAAAACCAAGAAAGGTATTGAAAAGGAAACGCTTCAGGCAGAAGTCAAAAAGGTAAGCGATCGTTCTTTACATACAGTGAAACGCGGAGAAACACTTGGTATGATAGCCAAGAAATACAGGGTTTCTGTGAAGCAACTTCAATCATGGAACAATCTCCGTGGCACGAATCTTCATATTGGGCAAAAACTAACCGTGTTTTCTTCGGGAACACCAGTCAATTCGCCGGGCGAAACACCTGTTGCCAGATCAACACAATCAAAATCCCACACAGTTAGCAAAGGCGAAACACTCGGTGCCATTGCCGCTAAATACAAGTGCAGCGTTACCGACCTCAAAGAATGGAATAACCTAAAAAACAACAGTCTTTCTATCGGTCAGAAACTTAAAGTTTATCCAACTGAACAGCAAACAGTTGAAAAATCAAACAACAATGGTAAGGGAACTTATATCACCTATACCGTAAAAAGCGGTGATACGCTTTGGGATATTGCCAGAAAATACGATGGCGTAACTGTTGATCAGATCAAGAAATTAAATAACCTGACAAATAAATCCAAGCTGAAAATCGGTCAGAAACTGAAAATTGCAGGAGTCTCTTAGCCGGTTATTGGTATTCCTTTCTCTTTTGCCTGGATTTACTTGTCGCAATAAATATTTGCGTTATGAAAACTCCTCGCTATCAAGTGTTTACAATCATTTTCCTGCTTTTCATGCTTTCGTGCAATGAACCTGAGCAAAGGATTGCCCGCTCGGTTGGTGCAACGGGTGAAATCCTTGTGGTTTCGCAAAACGACCTGCAATGGGACGGACAGATAGGCGACTCAGTGAGGGCATTTTTCGGGCAAGACCAGTACGGACTGCCACAAAGCGAGCCGCTTTACAAGCTTTCTGAAATCAAGATTGACAAGCTTTCTGAAATGTTCAAAAAACACAGGAATCTGTTTGTTATTGAAATCAACCCAAAGCTAAGCGAAGCACAGGTTGAAACACGGAGTGATTTGTGGGCCAAGCCACAAAGGGTTGTTAAAATTGCTGCACCAAACGCAGAAAGCTGGGCAGAAGCCTTCGCCAAAAACAAGGAAGGATTTCTTTTATTGTACAATCAAACAGAAAGAGAGCGATTGCTAAATATTTTCAGACCCACTGCCAAAGCCGATCTGATGGAAGAAGTCTATAAAACCTTTCAAATGAAAATGCTTATTCCGGAAGGCTTTTACGTGGCGAAACAACTTCCGGGCTTTATGTGGTTGCGGAAAGAAACCAACGATATGAGCCAGGGTTTCATCCTCTACCAGCGTCCGTACAGAGACACGGCGGATTTTAGTCTGAACAAATTTGTGAAAGTGCGCGATTCATTGCTTTTTCAATACGTTCCCGGCCCGTCAGATGGATCATTTATGACAACGGACAAAGAGTTTGTGAAACCAAAATTGGTAAAAACAACCCATTTCGTCACCGATTATGCAACAGAAGTGCGTGGAATGTGGAATGTCACCGGTGACTTTATGGCCGGCCCCTACCTGTCCTACACTTTTGTTAATCCGGCAAGCCAACAATTGGTTACTGCTGAAGGCTATATCTATTACCCAAATAAAGACAAAAGGGATCAGCTGCGTCAACTGGAGGCGTTGCTCCACAGCATCGCCTTCAATTGATTATAAATTAATAAACATCCGTGTGATTATGGGGTGATTATTTTGATTCAGGTGTCAGAACACCTGAATCAGCCGGCTGGAATTGAAAAAATTGCTGTACAATAAAGCAACCGACTGGCACAAACTACCAAGAGGAAAGCACCACAGCAAAAGGAATCAATTCGATTTTAAATAGATAACCTCGATCATTCCAACCGGTGTTTCGGAGGCTGAGATAATCGTTTCATCTTTCAAAATACCAAGCTCATTCATATTGATGCTGCGCCCATCGAAGCTGTAGAATATTTTTCCGCTTGGTTTATCAAATGTATAAAAAGCACTAAAATTTCTCTCGCCCATCATGATTACCAATGAAGTGTCGTTGGCAAACTTCAGAACGGTTTGTTTTTCAAGTTCTGCCACCTGCTGAAGCGTGGCCGGATTAACTTTTGATTCATCAAAATTTGTTTTCACATCCGACACCTTCCAAACACCCACAAGCTTGTTTTTTTCATTGGCACATCCAGCCAAAAAGGTTGTCAAAATCAATAAAAAAAATACAATTCCTGAAAAATTACGTGTCATCATTCAATATTTAAATAGATGTATATTAGGTATTTACAGGTATTTGTCAAATTCATCAGACCTGTTTATATCAACAAAATTAAAAAAAAGCTTGACAATTAATAAAACAGCATTATTTTTGCCAATCGGTTTAACCATTTAGTTAAACCATTTAATTAAAACATGACAACAGAAGAGAACATATTAAATGCGGCCCGGAAGGTGTTTATCAGCAAGGGTTTTGACGGGGCCCGAATGCAGGAAATAGCCAATGAAGCCGGGATCAACAAGGCGCTCCTGCACTATTATTTCCGCACAAAGGAGCGGTTGTTTGAGCAGATATTCAGCGAGGCATTCAATCAGATCAGGCCGGCATTTTTGGCGGCACTTCAACCAGAGACCGATATCAAAAGATTTGTCAGAACCTTTGTGACATCCTATTTCTCATTGCTAAACCAAATGCCCTATTTACCAAATTTTGTGATTGGCGAATTAAACCGTGATCCCCAACGATTGGTGAAGCTGTTGGGTAAACAGCAAATACCAGTCGAGGCCATCCGCGCCATGTTACAGAGGGAAATTGACAATAACAATATGCATTATATTGATCCAAGGCATTTTATGGTACACACTATCTCTTTGATCGTTTTCCCGTTTGTTGCCAGGCCAATTATCACGGCATTGTTTCTCGACCACAATCCTGAGGCTTACCAGCAATTTATAAACGCCCGGCAGGAAGAAGTGATTTCATTTATACTAAGATCCATTGAACCCAATAACGCTGAAGCATGAGAATGACAAACCACCTTTTATTTACAGTTATTATATGTTGCTTTCTGGCAGTTGCCAACGTTTATGGACAGGACAAGACCATAAGTTTGGGGCAGGTGATTGACAGCGCGTTGAAGCATTCACCGGTTTCGGCGCAGCGTATGGAACTGAACGAGCTGAGCGCGTTGAGCGATAAACAATTGAAGGTAATTCTATACCCAAGCATTCAGGCCGGTGCGCAGGCGAGCATACAATCGGATGTCACTTCGCTGCCAATAAGTTTCCCCGGGATAAGCATTCCGGAAATGAAGAAGGACTGGTATAAGGTAAACGTTGACCTGACCCAGGTGGTATATGATGGAGGACAGGTAAAACAAGCAAGGTTGGTTGAGGAGGCAAACAAGCAGACAAGACTTTTGGAAATTGAGCAGCAGGAAAACAATTTGAGAGAAATGATCAGCAAGTTGTATTTCAGGGCTGTCTTGTTGCGTCAGCAGCAAAAAGTATATGCTTCAGCCATCAGAAGTCTTGAGGCTTCTGCAGAAGAACTTAAAATTGCGGTGAAGGAAGGTGTTGTGCTTGCTTCGGCCATGCAAAGCCTTCAAGCCGAAATCTTGCGAACCAAACAACAAATGATCGAGGCAAAAGGAAGTCTGACTTCCACACTTACTATGCTGGAAGGTTTCACAAAAATGAAAATAAATGTTACCGACAGTTTGCTACTCCCCCGACTGACTGATCAAAACATTGCCATGTTGCAACAAAAAGCTGACTGGCAAATCATCGAAAAACAAATTGAAAAAATAAAAATCCAACAGCAGCTTTCGGTCGCAAAACGCCGTCCGTCGGTGCAGGCTTTTGCTCAGGCAGGCTACGGCCGACCGGGATACAATATGCTTGATGATAATTTTGATGACTATTACATGGCCGGTTTGCGCATCAATTATAAACTGTGGGACTGGAAAACATCGCGCAGGGAGCAGCAGATGCTAAAGCTTAACGGCAATATTCTAAAAAAATCACGCGAAGCATTTGAAATCAGCCAAGGGGCAGCGTTTAATGCAAAAGAAGCTGAAATTGCACACATTTTGCAGCTTATCGAAACAGATCATGAAATTGTGCGGCTGCAGGAAGAAATAATCGCTACACAGAAAGCCAATCTCCTTCAGGGAACTATCACTTCATCAGCATATACCCAAGAGGTTGAAAAGCTGACAAGGGCCCGAATAGGATTGGAAACCAACGCGATCAGGCTGATTAACAGCAAAGCAGAACTTATGTATATCACTGGAAAATATGCTATTTATGAATAAAAAACTATCTATCGGAATCAGCATGTTGGTTGCGCTGATCAGTTTGAATTCCTGCAATAAGGCAGAGAAAAAATCAGACGCTTATGGAAACTTTGAAGCTATAGAGGTTACCGTGTCGGCACAGGCAACAGGGCAATTGTTGCAGCTGCAGATTGAAGAGGGGCAACACTACAGCAAGGACGTGCCGTTAGGGATTATTGACACAACAGATATGCACCTTAAACGATTGCAGGCAATCAGTCAATATACTGCAGTGTTGTCAAAACTTGCCACCATCAATGCGCAGGCAGAAGCCCAGGAGCAGCAATTGCAAAATCTGGCTATTGACAAGGAAAGGATCAACAAACTCTTTGTTGCTGGAGCTGCAACTCAAAAGCAGCGTGACGACATTGACGGCGCTTTTGCTCTGGCCAAAAAACAACTGGCTGCTACATTGGCACAAAAACAAAACGTTGCTGCCGAAGCCGAAGTTGTGCAAACGCAAAAGGATCAGGTAACAGAATTAATCAGGAAATGCTATATAACACAACCTATTGATGGAATTGTTCTAACAAAATTTGCAGAATCAGGAGAAGTCGTTACATTTGGCAAGCCCTTGTACAAGGTTGCCGATTTGAGCACGCTCGACCTTAAGGCCTACATCAGCGGATATCAGCTTATTGATTTCGCTCTGGGTCAGGAAGTTGAAGTGGTGATTGACAAATCGGCTGCCGAGGAAAAGGTGCTTAAGGGAAAAGTGAGCTGGATAGCATCCAATGCTGAGTTTACCCCTAAAATCATTCAGACCAAAGAAGAACGGGTTGACCTTGTTTATGCGATGAAAGTCAAAGTAAAAAACGACGGAAGTCTTAAAATAGGAATGCCCGGGGAGATTAGAATAATTCATTAACTAAATTCATTTTACAATGAAAAGACAACTGTTTATTTTTTTACTCGGAGTGTTTATGACTTTTCCGGTGCTCGAAGGTTTTTCGCAACACAAGGCTGACGATGTTTTGGGCGTTTGGCTCAATCAGGACAAAGATGCGCATGTTGAGATGTTCAAACGCAACGGCAAAATCTTTGGAAAGATCGTTTGGTTGAAAGAGCCGATTGATTCAGAAACCGGCAAGCCAAAGGTTGACAAACACAATCCTGATGCTGCTAAAAAGACAAGACCAACACTTGGACTTGAGATTCTTACAAGTTTTGTATTTGACGGTGACGATGAATGGAGCGATGGCGAAATATACGACCCAAAGACTGGCAAAACCTATAGCTGCTATATGGAGTTTGATAGTAAAGATGTTTTAAAAATCCGTGGATACATAGGTGTATCGCTTCTTGGGCGGACAACCTATTGGACCAGGGTCAAATAATATAGAATGAATGAAGCCGGCTGAAGTAAAGATCCAGAATATAGAAAAAAGCTATGAGGGTGTGAAAGCCCTTCACAACATCAGTTTGGACATTCAGCCCGGAGAACTGTTTGGTTTTATCGGCCCCGACGGAGCCGGTAAAACCACATTGTTCCGCATCATGGCAAGTCTTTTGTTGCCCGATGCGGGAAAGATCACCGTTTCGGGACTAGATGTTGTGGCAAATTACAAAGAGCTCCGGCACATTTTGGGTTATATGCCCGGGCGCTTTTCACTTTATCCCGACCTTTCGGTTGAAGAAAACCTGCGTTTTTTTGCCGGTGTGCATGGCACAACAATCAAACAAAACTACGACCTGATAAAAGATATTTACCAGCAGATAGAACCTTTTAAAAACAGACCGGCCGGAAAACTCTCAGGAGGCATGAAACAAAAACTTGCTTTATCCTGTGCCCTTATACACAAGCCCGCACTTCTTCTGCTCGACGAACCCACAACCGGCGTGGATGCTGTGTCGCGGCAGGAATTCTGGAACATGCTGAAGCATTTGAAAAAAGAAGGTATCACTATTGTTGTTTCAACACCTTATATGGACGAAGCATCCCTGTGTGACAAGGTAGCTCTGATGCAAAAAGGCCAGATCATGGATATCGAAAAACCAGCGGTTATTGTTGAAAAATTCGGATACCAGCTTTTGTCCATAAAAAGCAATCGCATGTTTGCCTTGTTGCACGATTTACAACAATTTGAACACAGCCTGTCGGCCTATCGTTTTGGCGACAGCATTCATTATATACCCGAAAGTCCTGTAAAAGACTTCAACATTCTCAGCTACAAACTGGCAGAACGCGGACATTCAGAGATAGTTATCAAAGAAACGCAGGCTGTTGTTGAGGACTGTTTCATACTACTGATGCAACAAAGTGAAAAAGCGCATGGAATCAACAGCTAACAACAGGGTGATCCACGTCAGGGAGCTTGTGAAAAAATTTGGCGATTTTGTCGCCAATGATCACCTGAATTTTGATGTGTATGCGGGAGAGATATTTGGTTTTTTAGGTGCCAACGGAGCCGGCAAAACCACCGCCATGAAGATCTTGTGTGGCCTGCAACGGCCAAGCTCAGGCACTATTGAGGTTGCCGGCTTTGATGTGTATAAGCAGAGCGATCAGATTAAAAAAAACATCGGCTATATGAGTCAGAAGTTTTCGCTGTATGAGGACCTGACCGTAAAAGAAAACTTTCAGTTTTATGGTGGCATCTATGGCCTGAGTGCCAAAGAGATAAAAGACCGAACCAGGCAAATGCTCGAATCGTTGCAGATGACAGCGTCGGCCAATATGATATTGCGTGACATACCATTAGGCTGGAAACAAAAGCTGGCGTTTTCGGTAGCAATGGTTCACCGTCCGAAAATAGTATTTCTTGACGAGCCCACCGGCGGAGTTGATCCAATCACACGCAGGCAGTTTTGGGAGATGATTTACGAAGCAGCTTCGCAGGGAGTTACTGTTTTTGTTACAACCCATTATATGGACGAAGCTGAATACTGCAACAGGATTTCAATCATGGTTGACGGCAGGATTGAAGCGCTTGACAGCCCGGCAGCACTAAAGGCAAAATACAATGCTGCTACAATGGACGAAGTCTTCATTAAGCTTGCCAGAGCATGAGTAAGAAGTATGAACGGTTAAACACTGAAAAATGAAAGGATTCATTATCAAAGAGTTTATGCATATCTTTCGCGATAAGCGAACCATGTTGATATTATTCGGCATGCCCATCATTCAGATTTTATTGTTTGGTTATGCCATCACGAATGAGAT
>ERZ1645187.451-NODE-451-length-40280-cov-19.436718_pt1 | contig 40280 bp, 33 predicted proteins | sample MGYA00575352_ERZ1645187 | MGnify/ENA primary metagenome ERZ1645187 (study PRJEB40837, sample SAMN11349314) | freshwater sediment metagenome | isolation source: river sediment | host: Sediment | place: India: Wazaribad , New Delhi | collected 2017-02-21 ... | reverse complement strand
GCGCGCTTCTTGGACAGGATCAGGCGACCTTCCTTGTCCTCCTTCTGCTGGACGAGGGCCTCGACCTCGTCACCCACCTGGACGACGTCGAAGGGATCGACGTCATGCTTGATGGACAGTTCCTTGGAGGGGATGACACCTTCGGTCTTGTAGCCGATGTCGAGGAGTACCTCGTCCCGGTCGACCTTGACGACGGTGCCGGTGACGATGTCGCCGTCATTGAAGTACTTGATGGTGGAATCGACCGCGGCCTCGAAGGCTTCCGGCGTGCCGATGTCGTCGATTGCGACCTGGTTCGAGGCCTCAGTTGAGGAGGTCATGTAGTAGGGCTCCGATTGCTTGTTGTCTTGTTGTACTGGACGCAGCGCGACCTGTCACGATGCTTCAGTGAACCTGCTCAGCCAAGCTCGAACGGCCCTGTCGATCCGCAGGTGCCGCGCGTCGTCCGGTTGAGCGGCGTGTCACACCGCACGTGCCGCCTGCTCCGTCCGAGGCGGCCCGAGCCACAATGCCGTTTCAGTCTACTTACGCCTGAGCGCGAGGGTCAATCCGTCTTACCGACGGGCATCATGGCTTGCTAACCTGGGTTGGGTTTCGACTGATTCAACAACCACTTGGGAGATGCACAAGATGACTGGCCGCCGGATCGCGACAAGGTCTCGACTTGCCCATGAACGGCCGCCGTCAGCTGAGCATTCAGTGGGCAGCCGCAAGCCAGGTCTGCCCGTAACCGACCGAGACGTCCAGCGGCACCTTGAGGTCTGCAGCGCCGGCCATCTGCTCGCGGACCAGTTCGGTGACGACGTCCCGTTCGCCGGGGGCCACCTCGAGGACCAATTCGTCGTGGATCTGCAGCAGGATCCGCGACTTCAGGCCGGCTCGGGTCAATACACCGTCCAGCCGGATCATGGCGATCTTGATGATGTCGGCGGCGGAACCTTGGATGGGCGCATTGAGGGCCATCCGTTCGGCCATCTCGCGACGCTGCCGATTGGACGAGGTCAGGTCGGGCAGATAGCGGCGGCGTCCCAGGATCGTCTCGGTGTAGCCGGTCCGCCGGGCCTGCGCGACGATGTCGTTAAGGTAGTCGCGCACCCCACCGAACGTGGTGAAGTAGTCGTCCATCAGCTCGCGCGCCTCGCCCACCGAAAGACCCAGCCTGGTCGACAGCCCGTAGGCCGACAGCCCGTACGCCAGTCCGTAGTTCATCTGCTTGACGCCGGCCCGCTGGGCGCCGGTCACCTCTTTCGGCGGCACCCCGAAGACCTTCGACGCAGTCACGGTGTGGAAGTCGACCCCACTGCGGAAGGCCTCGATCAGATCGGTGTCGCCGGAGACGTCGGCCATCACCCGCATCTCGATCTGTGAGTAGTCGGCGCTCAGCAGCGCCTCGTATCCGGCCCCCACCACGAAGGCGGCCCGCACCCGGCGTCCCTCGTCGGTGCGGATCGGAATGTTCTGCAGGTTCGGGTCGGCGGAGCTGAGCCGTCCGGTCGCGGCGATCGTTTGCAGGTAGGTGGTGTGGACGCGCCCGTCGTCCTGGACCGCCTTGCGCAAGCCCTCGACGGCCTGCCGGAGCTTGATCGAGTCGCGGTGAGCCAACAGATGGGCGAGGAATGGGTGCGCGGTGCGTGCGAACAGGCCCTCCAGCGCCTCGGCGTCGGTGGTGTAGCCCGACTTGATCTTCTTGGTGCGTGGCAGGTCGAGCTGGTCGAAAAGCACCGCCTGCAGCTGCTTCGGCGAGCCAAGGTTCACCTGCTGGCCGACCGCCTCCCAGGCAGCCTGCTCGGCAGCGCGGACCCGGGCGTCGAACTCGGCGTACAGCCCGTCCAGCACGTCGGTGTCCAGCGCGATGCCGTCACGTTCCATCCGTGCCAGGATGCGTTGCAGCGGCATCTCGACCTCAGCGAGCAGGCTGCGCTGACCCAAATCGTCCAGTTCATCGGTCAGCGCCTCGGCCAGGTCGATGACCGCCCGGGCCCGCACCATCGCGGCCTCGGCCTGCTCGTCGAGCGACTCGTCGCCGAAATCGAGCATCAGCTGCTCGTCGGGGCCTGCACCTGACGAGTCGACCCGCAACTCGCGCTTGAGGTGGCGGATCGACAGATCGGCGAGGTCGTAACTGCGCTGATCGGGACGCAGCAGGTAAGCGGCCAGCTCGGTGTCGCAGACCAAGCCCGCCAGGTGCCAGCCGTGCTGCCAGATCGCCAGCAGCGGCCCCTTCGCGGCATGCATGGCCTTGCCGCGCACCGGATCGCCCAGCCACGCCGCCAGCGCCTGTTCGTCGGCCAAACTGAGATCGGCGACGTCTGTCCAGCAGGCTGCACCGTCGGCGCTGGCCAGCGCGACAGCGGTCAGCTCGCCCGTGCCGGAGCCCCACCGACCGGCGACGTCCAGCCCGGTAAGCTCGCCGGCAGCGTGGGCGGCCAGCCAGCCCGCCAGCTCACCCGGGCGAAGGCGCTGACCGGCGAGTTCGAAGCCGTCCTCGACCGGCGCATCGTCGATCGGGAAGGTTTCCAGCAGTCGGTCGCGAAGCACCCGGAACTCCAGGGCGTCGAAGAGCTGATGGACGGCGTCCCGGTTGTAGCCTCGCTTGGCCAGGTCATCCAGGCCGACCGGCAACGTCAGACCACGGACGAGGTGGTTCAGCTGACGGTTGCGGCGCACGTCGTCCAGGTGGGCGCGCAGCGAGTCGCCGACCTTGCCACGCACCTGATCGACACGGGCCAGCAAGTTGTCCAGGCTGCCGTAGCCGGTGAGCCATTTGGCGGCTGTCTTGACCCCGACCCCGGGCACCCCTGGGAGATTGTCACTGGTCTCCCCCACCAAGGCGGCCAACTCTGGGTACTGGTGAGGCCCGACGCCATACTTCGCCTCGATCGCCGCCGGGGTCATCCGGGACAGCTCGGAGACCCCGCGCACCGGGTAGAGCACGGTGGTGTTGTCGTCGACCAATTGGTAAGTGTCGCGGTCACCGGTGACGATGACGCTGGCCCAGCCGCGCTGGTCGGCCTGGTCGGTGAGAGTGGCGATGATGTCGTCGGCTTCATAACCGTCCAGTTGGACGTGGACGACGTTCAGTGCATCCAACACCTCTTGGATCAAGCTCACCTGGCCCGCGAACTCGTCAGGGCTCTTCGCCCGGGTCGCCTTGTAATCGGAGTACTGCTCAGACCGGAAGGTGGCTCGGGAGACATCGAACGCCACCACCACGTGGGTCGGCTGCTCGTCGCGCAGCACGTTGATCAGCATCGATGTGAACCCGTAGACAGCGTTGGTGTGCTGGCCGGACGCGGTCGAGAAGTTCTCGGCAGGCAACGCATAGAACGCCCGGTACGCCATCGAGTGGCCGTCGATGAGCATGACCTTGGGCTGGGTGCTGGTCGTTGGGTCACTCACCTGCCCGACTGTAGTCGGCCACGCCGACACAACCGCGGCTTGTGTCACAGTAACCTCATGACTGACGAGCAGTACCCGCCCCCCAGTACCTGGGTCAGCCCATTCGACGCGAAACTGGGCCTCGAGATCAGTTCGGTTAGCGCCCAGCGCGTGATCGGACGCGTCCCGGTGGACGGCAACACTCAGCCCTTCGGGCTGTGGCATGGCGGGGCCTCTGCGGCCGTCATGGAGACTTTGGGATCACTCGGCGCGAATGCCCACGCGGGCCGCGGCCGACGGGCGGTCGGGGCCGAACTCAACGTCAGCCATCTGCGAAGCGTCACCCAGGGTTGGGTGCACGCACAGGCCACCGCCCTGCACTTGGGACGCACCAGTGCGGTCTACCAAATAGACCTGCGTGACGACGAGGGTCGGCTGCTCGCGTCCGGCCGACTGAGCTGCCGGCTGATCGGCTGAGCGACGGCGTCAGGTCGTCTTGCGGCCGGCCTTGGCGTGGTCGATCACGCCTTCGGCGACTTCACGCATCGACTTGCGCAGATCCATCGCGGTCTTCTGGATCCACCGGAAGGCCTCCGGCTCGGTCAGTCCCAGGCTCTCCTGCAGGATGCCCTTGGCCTGGTCGACGGTCTTCCGGGACGCCAGCCGCTCCTCGAGGTCTTCGATCTCGTCGTCCAGCGCCCGAATCTCGGCGTAGCGAGCCATCGCGATCTCGATGGCAGGAACCACGTCCGACGCGTCGAACGGTTTGACCACGTAGGCCATTGCGCCCGCTTGGCGGGCCTGCTCCACCAGATCGCGCTGGCTGAACGCGGTCAGCATGACCACCGGCGCAATCCGCTCGGAGGCGATGATCTCGGCCGCTGCGATGCCGTCCATCTTCGGCATCTTCACGTCCATGACCACTAGGTCGGGCTCCAGTTCACGGGCCATCTCGACGGCCGCCTCGCCGTCGCCGGCCTGACCGACGACCTCATAGCCCTCGTCATTGAGCAGCTCAACAAGGTCGAACCGAATCAGTGCCTCGTCCTCAGCGACGAGGACGCGCGGCGGCTGGCCTGCACCCGCCTTCGTGGTGTTACTCACAACGTTTCCCTTATCCGCACGTCCGGCGACACCGGACGACTGTCAGTAATCTGGTGAATCCGCGCGGAACCACCTCGGCAGGAGTTTACCTCACCCCGGCAGGGCCTTACCGCCTCATCTTTACTGCTAGACCGGGCGCGTGTGACGCCAACACGGCAGATGTGTCACAATGGTGCGGTTGTCATGCCCGGGTGGCGGAATGGTATACGCGGACGGCTCAAACCCGTCTGGCCGCAAGGCTGTAGGGGTTCGACTCCCCTCCCGGGCACCGGTCGCGGAGCGCCCGTTCAAGGTCGTCAAGCACTCATCCCTCGGGCTCATTTTCAGGTCTTTCGACCCAACGGCCTGATCGACCTGCGTAAGCTCTTGTCAGCATTGAAAGAAGTCGGCCGTGACAGGCCGCTTCGGGGCTGATCACCTTCGACTTCGACGGCGAATCCGAACCGTGCCAGCCACAGTGCGACCTCGACCCGCAGTGCAGCTCGACCGACCCAAGCAGGGACCCACCGCCATGAGCGTTGCTGACCGAACTTCCGCAGCCGAGATGTGGCCCGAGCAACCGAGCCACATCGGCACCGAGCAGTCACGGCTGCTTTTCCGAGCTCCGGACGCGGAGGCGTCCCTGCCCTTGGAGGATGTGATCGAAATCGTCGACCTCGTCGAGACGCTGCGCTTGTCGTCCGGCGCAACAGAACTGGACGAACTGGCAGAACTGCTTGCCTTCGCAGACCGGATCGACCTTCAACTCGTTCCCGGCGGGGCCTCCGACAAGGTGCTGCACATCAATGCGGCCGAGGAGTCGCTGTTGAACCTGCTGGTCGCCCAACCGCGGATCCGAGCAGCGCAACCCCCGTCAGACATCTTCGCGTGCCCCGACTGCCGAACCCGGCTAACCGAACTGCTGCTTACCCGATGTCCGCACTGCAGACACGACTTCCTGGCGGACGCCGGTGTCGAAGCGTTGTGGCGGCTGCCACCCGACCAGCCACACTGACGCGTCCACCACTGCGCGCCACACCGACTTGATTACGCTCGAGTCATGCCGGGCCCAATGGCCGGACGAGCCCGAGGTGCTCGAACGGGTGGCCACCCGACCGGGGGCGGTTGAGACCCGAAATCTTCGTGGCGTACCGAGCTGCGCATGATCCCAAGGGCAACTGAGGCGTACCGGCCGTTCAGCGATCGAGATCGGGGCGTCCGAGCCGGGCGACACTGCCGCGACCCGGACGCCGGTCCCCCAAGTCACTCCACTTCGGCAGCGGCCTGTTCTTCGGTCCAATCGTGTGCCTGGATGCGATGCACTCGCAGCAAGTTCGTCTTGCCCGCGAGACCCATCGGGGAGCCGGCCACAATGACAACTCGCTCGCCGACCTTTACCAAGCCGCGTTCCAGCAGGATCTGGTTCGCCGCGGTCACCATGTCTTCGTGCCGGACATATGACGGCGTGATGTACACCTGGGCGCCCCAGCACAGCGTCAGCCAGTGAGCCGTCTTTGCGTCGGGCGTGAGGACCACCAGCGGAGTCTCGCTGCGCAACCGGGACATGCGCCGCGCGGTGTCTCCGGACACGGTGAACGCAACCATGAGGCTCGCATCGAGTTGGTCGGCAGCCTGGGCAGCGGCCATCGCGATGACCCCGCCCGTGGTGTGCGGATCCCACTTGATCCTGCTGATCTCCTTGATGCCCTTCTCTTCCGTCTTCTCGACGATCCTGGACATCGTCTGAACGGCCTCGACCGGATAGGCGCCCACGGAGGTTTCGCCGGACAACATGACCGCGTCCGCGCCGTCGAGGATCGCGTTGGCCACATCAGAGGTTTCGGCACGCGTTGGCCGGGGGGCGCTGATCATGGACTCGAGCATCTGGGTGGCGACGATCACCGGCTTGGCCCATTTGCGGGCCCGCCTGATGATTCTCTTCTGCACCAGCGGCACGTCCTCCAGTGGCAACTCCACACCGAGGTCACCGCGAGCGACCATGAAACCGTCGAACGCGTCAATGATCTCATCGAGGTTCTTGACGGCCTGCGGCTTCTCGATCTTGGCGATCACGGGCAGCTTGACGCCCTCCTCAGCCATGATCTCGTGCACACGGGTGATGTCGTCGGCGCTGCGCACGAACGACAGCGCGATCATGTCGAAGTTGTTGCGCAGTGCCCAGCGCAGGTCGCCCTCGTCCTTCTCACTGAGCGCAGGCACATTGACCGCCACACCGGGCAGGTTGATGCCCTTGTGATTGCTAACCGGCCCGGCCACGGTGACTCGGGTGACGACGTCGGTGTCGGTCACCTCGACCGCCTCCAGCCCGATGCGTCCATCATCAATGAGGATGGTGTCTCCGGGCTTGACGTCAGCAGGCAGCCCCTTGAAGGTGGTCGACGCGCGGTGCTCATCTCCGTCCACGTCGTCAGTGGTGATGGTGAAGGTCTGGCCGAAGGCGAGATCAACCTTGCCTTCAGCGAAGTTACCCAGCCGGATCTTGGGGCCTTGAAGGTCGGCCAGCAGCCCGATCGTCTTGCCCATCGCGGCGGAGGCTGCGCGGGTCTCGTCCAGCCGCTTCTTGTGCTCGGAATGGTCGCCATGACTCATGTTGAATCTTGCGACATCAAGCCCCGCACGGATTAGTTCTTCCATTCGCTCCTGGGTCGAGGTGGCCGGCCCGAGAGTGCACACAATTTTCGCTCTACGCACGCCCCTACCCTAGCGGAACGAGGGGGGTCATGCCCATGGCTCCGAGGTCAGTATGTCCAATGCCGCCTGCAGGTCATTCGCCGGCTCCGACTCGAAACTCACATACTCCCCGGTGCCCGGGTGGACGAATCCGAGTCGCACGGCGTGCAGCCACTGCCGTCCCAGACCCAACCGATCGGCCAACGTCGGGTCGGCGCCATAGAGGAGATCGCCGACGCAAGGATGCCCGATGGCCGCCAAGTGCACCCTTATCTGGTGGGTTCGACCCGTCTCAAGATGCACCTCGAGCAGCGCGGCAGCGCGAAGCACTTCGATGGCCCGGTAGTGGGTGACCGAGCGCCGCCCGCCATTGACCACCGCGAACTTCCACTCATGGCCGGGATGGCGGCCGATCGGGGCATCAATGGTGCCCTCGAGTGGGTCAGGGCGACCCTGGCACAGCGCCCAATAGGTCTTGTCGACCCGACGGTCCCGGAAGGCCTGCTTCAGCACGCTGTACGCATGCTCGCTCTTCGCCACCACCATGAGCCCCGAGGTACCCACATCGAGACGCTGCACGATTCCCTGTCGTTCAGCAGCCCCCGAGGTGGCCACCTGTACCCCGGCGGCAGCCAGGTGCGAGACCACATCGGGGCCGTCCCAGCCCAGCGAGGGATGGGCCGCAACACCGGCCGGCTTGTCCACAACCACCAGATCGGCATCTTCGTGAACGATGCGCAGCCCGTCCGCCAGCTCGGGCTGGACGTGCGGCCGGCGGACCGGCTCGCTGATGTCGACCTCGAGTAGATCTCCCGCGCTCACCTTGGTGGACGCCCGCGCCACCGGACGACCCGACAGCTGTACCCCACCCTCGCCGATGAGGTCGGCGATGCGAGACCGGGTGAGACCGGTCATCCGGGCCGCGGCCACATCGACCCGCTCACCATGCAGACCGTCCGGCACGAACAGTAGGGTCATCGACCCCGCTCCGACCGAATGGACCAAATGACCAGCAGGATCGCCGCGCCCGTTATGCACATGTCGGCGACGTTGAAGATCGCGAAACCTCGAACCGCGATGAAGTCGACCACGTGGCCTTGGAAAGGTCCGGGATCGCGCAGCAGCCGGTCGGTCAAGTTACCGGCGACACCGGCGATCAGCCAGCCGGTGGCCACCGCCAACAGCCAATCGTTGATCCGAGGGGCCACCACGGTGACCAGGACGACCACGACGACGAGCGCGAGCGCGGCCAACGCAACGGTGAATTGGGTTCCCATACTGAACGCTGCACCCGGGTTGTAGTGCAGCGACCAGTACAGCAGGTCAGGCACCACGGGTATCGGTTCGCCGACCACCAGTCGCGTCGCAGCCAAATGCTTGGTGACCTGGTCGGCCACGTAGAGCACCGCCACCAGCCCGCCCATCAAAATCCGCTTGGGCAGCCGTGACGGGCTGATGCTGGTGGCGCCGGAAACCACCCGAGGCGGCGCGGGCGCGGTTATCGGCGCTCCTGACGCTGCTTGCACGAAACACACATGGTGGCCCGCGGGAAGGCCGCCAGCCGAAGCTTGCCGATCGGTCTGCCACAGTTTTCGCAGAAGCCGTAGGTGCCATCGTCGAGCATACGCAGCGCCTGCTGAATCTGCTCCAGCAGCCGTTTCTGGTTGTTCAGGAGGGAGAGTTCCTGATCGCGCTCGAAATTGGACGAACCGACATCTGCGGGGTCGCGTCCAGCACCGACGCTCCCCTCGTTCATCAGCTCGGCGAGCTCCGCGTCAGCATGCGCAACCGCCACCCGCAGCCGCTCGCGTTCCGACTCCAGTTCGTCACGTACTTCGGCGACCTCATCGGCTGTCCACGGATCTTCACCTTCAAGAACGGGCAGTATGGGGACTGCGCCGCTTCGCGTCTTGCTGACCATTCGTCTCTCCCTAATATGCGTTGCGGGAAGTGTACACCGAGCCCACGACCGCGACACTCGACCCGATTAGCGGTAATACTGTCGGCGAACATGAAGCGTCCCCACACCGAAGTGCGGGGACGCTTCAGAGAACTTTGATCAGTTCAGCTCTTGGCGGCTCTCGTCGACTAGCGCGTCGAGTCGCGGAGTCGCGACCTGCGGCCGACCCAGACCGTACATGGCATCAACGTCGGGACGCCGATTCGGGTTGATCTCCGCTTGCCCGAGCTGGTCGATCTGCGACTGCAGGAAGCCGTTGAAGGTGCGGCGGTAATTCTCCTCATAGTCACGCAGCTGGTTGACACGGTCGACCAACGCATCGCGGTCGGACTCGAGGCCGACGAACAGTTCAGCACGGCGCTCGCGTACCTCGGAGTCCAGTCGCTCGGCCCTTCCGCGGGCCTCGCTGAGCATCCGTTCGCTGTTCTGCCTGGTCTCGTTCTCGAGCTGCTCGGCGCGGCTCCGGGTCTCGTTCTCAAGCTGTTCGGCTTGGCGCCGGGTCTCGTTCTCAAGCTGCTCGGCGCGGCTCTTCGACTCGTGGTCGAGTTGCTCGGCTCGAGCTCGGGCCTCGGCGGTGACCCGCTCCGCTTGGCCGGTCGCCTCGTCGACCCGACGCTGGGACTCCCGTTCGGCATCGCGTAGCAGTGTCTCGGCCTGCTCGGACGCAAGTTCAACCAGCCGAACGACAACGGGGCTGGCCTCTGCGCTGGTGGTGACCCGGATGTTGCGCACATCGTCGGTGACCACACCCATGTGGGCAGTGGTCTCTGCCGCGCTGGGCCCCGACTGCGTCCACTGCGCCTGCTCGGCGGTGGCTCGGGCCTGCTCTGCCGCAGCCAGCTGCTGTTGGGTCTGATTCAGCTGCCCGCGCACCTCGTCGATCTGACGGTGCAAGCTCTCGTTCTCGGCCTGCAGCTGCTCGCCGCCGGTCTTGGACAGGTCGCTGCTGGCGCGGAGCTCGTCAAGCTGGCCACGCAGCTGCTGTGCCTCGCCAATCAAGCGCTCGTTGTCTTCACGCAGCTGACCGTTCGCGGTCTCCTGCTGCGAGTGCGCCACACGCAGACTGTTCAGCTCTTCGCTCAGCCGGGCGGTCTCGGCACGGGCGCTGGCAAGTTCGGCATTGGCGGCGTCCAGTTCGGCGCCCACCGAATCGTTCGAATCGCTCGAATCTGTGCGCTCGCCCGCCTTGGCGCGGGACTGCTCCAGCTCTTCAAGCAGCTGGGCGTAGCTGATCTCCAGCTTGTCCATGAAATTGTCGACAGAGCTGGCCCGGTAGCCGTCCTCGTTGGGCTTTCGCGCCATCGGAAAACGGATATTGCGGACCTCATCGAGGGACAGAGTCATCTCTCACTCCACATCAGCAGGCTCATCCGGTGCATCGGTCGCGTTGACCGAACCTGTTGGACGTGCGCGGCGCGTCCGTCCAACCCGTTCAGGCTACTCCAATTGACCACCAGGGACGATTTCCACGCGCACAAATCCCCCGGCTTGGGTCGAAAAATCACCAGAAAACCGCGATGACCACGCGCTGGAGCACCACGATCAAGATCAAGACCGCCATGAAGGCGAGGTCGAGACTTACACCACCCAGATTGAGCGGAGGTATCAACTTCCGCAACGCCTTGATGGGCGGATCGGTGAGGGTGTAGACGATCTCAAAAACCGAGGCCACCAGACCCCTCGGGCGCCACTGCGGAGCGAACATCGGCACCCAACTGATGACCATGCGAGCCAAGAGTATCCACGTGTAGAACTGCAGCGCCCAGAACAGTATCGATCCGACAGTCTGCATTCGCGCCCTCAACTCTGGTTGTAGAAACCGCCCTTAATTCGTTCCTTGTCTTCGGCGGTCACTTTGACGTTGTTGGGTGACAGCAGGAAGACCTTGCTCGTCACCCTCTCAATGGTGCCACGCAAGCCAAAGATCAGGCCAGCCGCGAAGTCGACCAGACGCTTGGCATCCGTATCGGCCATGTCAGACAGATTCATGATCACCGGGACACCGTCACGGAAGTGCTCCCCGATGGTGCGAGCCTCGTTGTAAGTGCGCGGGTGCACGGTGATGATCCTGCTCAGGTCTGCCCCGAGCGGCTCGGGCTCGCGGACGGCGACCCGCTCTTCGGTTCGGGCGCGCTCCTGGTGGTCGCCCTGCTTACGGTTGATGGGTGTCACGACCGATTCCCCCTGACGCGTATCGGGCCGGTAGATGGGTTCGCTGAACTGCTCGACGTCGTCGCCGTACCTGTCGTCGTCCTCGTCGCTGATAAGCCCGATCCAAGCAGCGGCCCTACGGATCATCTGCGCCATCATGAACCCTTCCAAGTTCGCAAACCCCAACCGGGTCGAGCCTACCTCCGAATGCGCGGTGAGCCGCGAAGACGGGCCGCGACACGCCTCGACTGAAGTGCTACTCCGCGAGCCAGACCAGACCTACCTGGCGTCCGGTCTGTGCGCCGTCTCCCCGGTGTGAGAAGAGGTTCTGACCAGTGAGTGTGCAAGGGTCGTGGCGGGTGACCCGGACTCCTAGATCGACCAGTTGGGCCTCCGCGCCGGCGCCGAGGTCGACAGCAGGTGTCCCCCAACTGGTTGTGGCGCGGGTGGCGGGCAGCACCGCTGCAGCGTCAGCGGCCATCTGCACGGGCACCTCGTAACACCGCCCGCAGATATGCGGACCCAGCCACGCCTGCAGGTCACGGGCACCCGCGCAGCGCATGGCCGCGACAGTCTGGACCAGCACGCCCTCGAGCAGACCCCGGCGCCCGGCATGGGCGGCCGCCACGACGCCGGCCCCCGGGTCGGCCAACAACACTGGCAGGCAATCGGCAACCCGCACCACAAGCGCCAGACCGCGCCGAGTGGTGAACGCGGCGTCCGCGACAGGCAGGGCAGGAGCGCCAGGCACCCGGTCCCCGACCCAAGCGTCGTCCGCCCAGTCGCGCCCGTCTTCATCGGCGTTGTGCACGGCGACGCCGTGAACCTGGTGCAGCGCAGCCACCGGACCGATGCCCGTGACCGCCCGGACGCGGGCCATGTTGGTGCGCAGATGGGAGTACTGGTCAACGTCGCTGCGGCCCAGGTTCAACGAGGCCTGAGCAGCGATCGAGACGCCACCTTGGCGGTCGGTGAAGGCGATGCCCACTCCCCCGTTGTCGGCGGGGTCGATCAAGGTGTCGAACATGCGGCGCTTGACAGCCTCACTTCATGAAGTCGGGCACGTCGAGATCATCGTCCTCGGCGGCCAGCGGAGCCGGCACCACCGGACGATGGGTCATCCGGGTGGGCTCGCCGGCATCGGTTTCGACCGGCCTGTTCGGGGTGAATCGGCGCTGATCGACGACCGGCGGCCGCACTGGTTCGGGCTGCTGTTGGGGTGCCGGGCGCTCCACCGGCTTCTCGGTCTGGCGTGGCCTGCGCGGCGTCGAGGGCAGAGTGTCGAAGCCTGCGGCGATCACGGTGACCCGCACCTCGTCACCGAGGGAGTCGTCAATGATGGTACCGAAGATGATGTTGGCCTCCTCGTGCGCCGAGGATTCGATCAAGTTGGCAGCCTCGCTGACCTCGAACAGACCCAGATCAGACCCACCGGCGATCGACAGCAGGACGCCACGGGCGCCATCAATGCTGGATTCCAGCAACGGACTGCTGACGGCCTGCTCGGCCGCCTGCCGGGCGCGATCTTCTCCGCGCGCCGAACCGATGCCCATCAACGCCGAGCCGGCGTTACTCATCACCGACTTGACATCAGCGAAGTCCAGGTTGATCAGACCGGGGGTGGTGATCAGGTCGGTGATCCCGGAGACGCCCTGCATCAGCACCTGATCGGCCTCCTTGAAGGCGTCCAGGATCGCAATGCGTACGTCGGTCATCTCGAGCAGCTTGTCGTTGGGGATGACGATCAGGGTGTCGACCTCATCAGCCAAGTTGGCGATGCCGTCCTCGGCCTGCTGGGCACGACGACGTCCCTCGAACGAGAAGGGTCTGGTCACCACGCCAATGGTCAAGGCGCCCAGCGAACGGGCGATCTTGGCAACCACCGGGGCGCCTCCGGTGCCGGTACCGCCACCTTCACCGGCAGTCACGAAGACCATGTCGGCGCCCTTAAGGGCATCCTCGATCTGGTCGGAATGGTCCTCGGCTGCCTGGCGTCCCTTCTCGGGATCGGCGCCTGCACCCAAGCCGCGAGTCAGGTCTCGACCGATGTCGAGCTTCACGTCGGCATCACTCATCAACAACGCTTGCGCGTCGGTGTTGATCGCGATGAACTCAACGCCCTTCAGCCCCGACTCGATCATCCGGTTGACCGCGTTGACACCGCCACCGCCGACACCCACGACCTTGATGACTGCCAAGTAGTTCTGCGATGCAGTGGCCACCAGATTGCCCCATTCCTTGCCGTTCAACTATTGACCCATTGTGCCCTGTCGGCCGCAGCGGGGCGGGTCACCGACCCGCGCAGCGGGGCTTCGTCGACCACAAGGCACTTCTGCCGGCGACCGAAATCCGCGTAGTGACGCCGGAATCAGGCTAGGAGAGCACGCGCCTGCCTGTCCAAGAAAAGCGGCGGGCCGCCCGGAGAGCCTCAAGTAGAGGTCGAGGCTTTTCACCTGATCGCGGGATGGCTGGGCACCGAGACGTCAAGGACGGTGCCGGACATCGCGAGCAACGCCGGCAACACGGCGGTCTTCTCGGCGGAGTTATCGGCATTGCCCCACACGATCGAGCGACCGTCGACCAGCAGCACGACGATGTGGTCGATGGTGGACGCCTCGACGCGCTCGGTTGCCTCGGCGACCTGGGGCGGCAGCGCGGCGACCACGGTGGCCACATCGGCGAGCATCCGCTGTTCATTGTTGCTGGTCACTGCCACGATGCCCGGGGAGCGCTCGGACACGATGCGGAAGACGCGGCCCTCGGCGTCCACCCATTGGAAGCTGCCGGCGTCCATCCGCTGGTAGACCAACTCCCTCTCGACTACCTCGATGACCAGGCCGTTCGGCCACTGACGGTGCAGCTTGACGTCGGCGACCGCGGGCAGCGCCAGCACCCGCTGCCGGATCGCGGCGCTGGGCACCCGCGCCAAGGGGGTACCGAGGGGCACCTGGGCGGCGTCGAGCACCTGTTCACTGGTCGTCAGCTTGTTGCCCTGCACACTGACGTCACGGGTTTCGAGGACCGACGAGAAGCCGACCAACCATGCGCCCGCGACAACGGCGACCAGGACGCCAACCCCAATCAGGATGCGACGCCATCGTGAACGTCGGCGCGCCCGACGGCGCAGGTCGAGCCTGGCCGACAGGTCTGCGCTCATCGGCGGCTCGCCCTTTGGTCGAGCACGCCGGCCAGCAACGGGCCGACCAGCGTCACGTCCCCGGCGCCGAGTGTCATCACGAGATCACCGGGCTGCACCAACCGCGCCAGGTGAGCGGCCAGTTCGGCCTTGTCGGGGACATAGTCGACACGGGTGCCGGGGTCGGCGTGCCGTCTGGCGGCGTCTGCGACCAAGGCTCCGCTGACCCCCGGCATCGGATCCTCCCGGGCACCGTAGACATCGGTGACCACGATCACGTCCGCCAGGCACAACGCAATACCGAATTCCTCGGCGAAGTCGCGGGTTCGGCTGTACAGGTGGGGCTGGAAACATGCGACCAAGCGTCCGGTGCCCTTGGCACGCAACGCGGCGCCCAGTGCAGCTCGCAGCTCGGTGGGATGGTGGGCGTAGTCGTCATAGACACGAACAGCACGTTCGGGTGGATCGTTCGGGTTCAGCGTCGGCCGAGCAACCAGTTGGAAGCGACGCAGCGTGCCGGTGAAGGCAACTGCGCCCTCGATCAATCGCTGCGGGTCCAGGCCGAGGACGCGGCCGGCGGCGAACGCCGCAGCAGCGTTGGCAAGGTTGTAACGTCCGGGCACCTGCAACTGCAACCGATGGCTTCGTCCTTCAGCATGTAACGTGGCCGAGGCGTGCGTGCCCTCGAAGTCGAGGTCGGTGAGCCGGACGTCAGCGTCAGCGGCCTCGCCGTAACCCACGACGCGAGCACCCGTGGCGCGCAGTTCTTCCGACAGCGCCCGGGCACCGAAATCATCGACGTTGATCACCACCGCCTGCACGCAGGCAGCGGTCGCGAAGCGGTGGAAGCCCTCTGCGTACGCCTTGGCGGTTCCCCACCGGTCAAGGTGGTCGGCTTCGATGTTGGTGATCACCGCGACCTGGGTCGGGTACTGCAGGAAGCTGCCGTCGGACTCATCGGCCTCCACGATGAAGATGTCTCCAGTGCCGAGGTGCGAACTGCTGCCCGTGGCGGCCAACGGCGAGCCAATCACATATGACGAGTCGGCGCCGGCGGCAGCGAACATAGTCGCAGTCATGGCGCTGGTGGTGGTCTTGCCATGTGCGCCGGCGACCGCCACCCCGCGACGCCCGAGCATCAGGGCGGCCAATGCGGCGCTGCGGTGCCAGACCCGCTTGCCCAGACTGCGGGCGGCCACCAACTCGGGGTTCTGCTCGCGGATCGCCGTGGACACCACCACTGTGTCGACGCCGACCAGGTGCGCCGGGTCGTGGCCGACGGCGGTGGTCAGGCCGTCGGCGGCCAGTTGGCGCAGCGTGGGCGAATCGGCCTGATCGCAACCGCTCACCGGATGGCCCAGCAGGTGGTACATCTCGGCGATGCCGCTCATGCCGGCGCCGCCGATCGCTATGAAGTGCAACGCCCCCAGCTCGTCAGCCGAGACTAGGTCGACCACCGGTTGCAGATTCATCGGGCACCTCCGGCCTCGAGGATGACTTGGGCGACCCGGCCGGCCGCACCCGGACGCATGAGTTGCTGCGCCGCCCGTGACATCTGCCCCAGCCGTTCCCGGTCGCCCAGCAGTGCCGTAGCCTCGCTGAACAACCCCTCGCTGCTGAGGTCGGCGTCTGCAATCACCACGGCAGCAGCCACGTCGACCAGGGGTTGGGCGTTGCGGGCCTGTTCACCATTGCCGATCGGCAGCGGCACGAGGATAGTGGGCAGGCCGACGACTGCGGTCTCGACCACGGTGCCGGCCCCAGAACGCGCGAGCATCAAGTCGGCGGCGGCGTACGCGTCCGACATGTGGTCGACGTAGGCGAGCGGACGATAACACGCCCCGGTACCGGGGTCGATCTGCTCGGTGAGGCCGGCGTGGAAGTTCTTGTTGCCCCAGATGTGCAGCACCTGGATGCCGGCTGCGAGCAGCCGGCCGGTGGCGTCCAGAGTGGCGTTGTTGAGGCTGCGCGCACCCTGGGATCCACCGCTGACCAACAGCACCGGCAAGTCAGGATGCAGGCCGAAGCGGTTGCGCTGGGCAGCCTGCCTGCTCAGGCGTCCGGCGGCGGCCAGTTCTGTGATCTCCGTGCGGACCGGCAGCCCCTCAAAACGCGCGCCGGTCAGCGGGGTGCCGGGGAAGGAAGTGAGCACCGCGGCAGCGAACCGTGCGGCGACCTTGTTGGCGATGCCGGGAACGGCATTCTGCTCCTGGATGACCACCGGGATGCCCAAGCGACGGGCGGCCAGGTAGGCCGGCATCGCGACGTAGCCCCCGAACCCGCACACCACATCGGCCTCGGCCTGCCGCAGGATGCGTTTCGCGGCCCGCACCGCGCCGGCCAGCCGGAACGGCACCTTCAGCAGGTCGAGGCTGGGCTTTCGGGGCAGCGGCACTGCGGGCACGAGTTCGAGGACGAGGCCGGCCTCCGGGACGACGCGAGTCTCCAAGCCGCGGGCCGTGCCGATGCAGGTGATCTGCACCTGCGGTTCGGCGGCCTTGAGCGCCTCCGCGGTTGCGATCAACGGCGACGTGTGGCCTGCTGTGCCACCACCGGCAAGCACGACACTCACCATGGACCCTCTCCGATCATCGATGGGCATTCCGCGTCCAGTTTGTCACCGATCAACGGCAAGGCGCCCGATCGACACCGCAGAGCCCTCAGTTCCGGCCGCGGGGCGCATCGATCACACTGATCAGACGTGGTTGCCGGGCTTTGGGTCCGGACGCCAGGAGTCTGGCAGCTCCGGGCTCCTGCCGCGCAGCGCTGAGCAGCACCCCGACCGCGATCAGGTTCGCCAGCAGCGCCGAACCACCTTGGCTGAGGAACGGCAACGGGACGCCGACGACTGGCAGCAGCCGCATCACCACGAAGATGTTGATCATCGCCTGGACGACGATCCAGGCGGTCATGCCGACTGCGGCGTAGCCAAGGAACTTGTTGGTGGACCGCGCAGCTATGCGCAGCCCGGCGAAGCCGAGGACGAAGAAGAGCAGCAGCACGAACAGGCTGCCGATAAGGCCCATCTCCTCGCCCAACACGGCGAAGACGTAGTCGGTCTGGGCGCCGTTGTACAGTCCACCCCACTTCTGCCGGGAGGCGCCCAAACCGAGCCCCCACCAGCCACCGGAAGCCAGCGCGTAGATGGCGTTCATCGGCTGGTCACTGCTGGCCACCGACGGATCCATGAACGAGAAGATGCGGTTCATGCGCTCCGAATCGGTGACCACCAGCGCCCCGACGCCCAACGCCGCCACCCCGGCCAACGCCGCCATCACTCGCACCGGCGCGCCCACGAACCAGAGCATCGCGAACATGATCATCCCGATGATCAAGGCGGTACCCACGTCGTGCTGCAGCAGCACTAGCCCCTCGATCACGCCGAAGCCGATCAGGAACGGCAGCAACAATCTCTTGGGGTCGCTCAGCGACTTGCTGCGGTTGGCCAGCACTGCGGCCGACCACAAGACCAGTGATGCCTTGGCGAACTCGGACGGTTGGATGGTGCCGAGCACGCCGACACTCAGCCAAGCCCGGTTTCCGAACGACTCGACGCCCAGCGGCGTGAAGACCAGGACGAGCAGCAGGATGCTGAGGACCATCCCGATCCAGCCGAAGACCATGAGCACCGAATAGTTGCGCCGCGACAACCACCAAGCGCTCGGCACTCCCACGCACAAGAACACGATCTGGCGCACCAGGTAGTAGTAGGCGTCGCCCTGGTTGGTCACCGACGACCACACCGAGGACGACGACAGCACCATGAGCACCCCGAGACCGACCAGCAGCGTGCTGCTGGCCAGCACCAGGTAGTAGTCGGAAAGCGGGTGGGACAGTGCGCGGGCCAAGTTGCCCTCACCATCGGTCCCGAGCCGCGACAGACCACCATCCAGCAGTCCGCCCCGACGGCGACGGTGGGTCCGATCGGTAGGCCGCCTGGCGTCGGTCTGAGCGCTCACTTGGGTCCTCCCTGTCGGAACCAGTCGTTCACCGCCGCCGCGAAATCGTCGCCCCGGGCGTCGTAACCGGTCCACATATCTTTGCTCGCGCACCCGGGCGCCAGCAGCACCGTGTCGGCAGGCCGGGCAAAACCGGCAGCCGCAGCGACCGCGTCGGCCATGGCTCCAGTGTCGGCCCGATCGATCATGACGACCGGGACCTGGGGCGCGTGTCGATGCAAGGCGTCCGCGATCACCTGCCGGTCGACACCGAGCAGCACGGCAGCACGGAGCTTGTCGGCATGGGCGGCTACCAGATCGTCGAAACTGGTCCCCTTAGCCTGGCCACCCGCGATCCACACGATCGACTCGAAGGCCCGCATCGAGGAGTTCGCGGCGTGCGGGTTGGTGGCCTTCGAGTCGTCGACCCAGGTGACTCCGTCGTGGACGCCCACCGTGGCGATCCGGTGCCCACCCAGGTGGAGGTTGCGCAACCCCTCGGTGACCGCCGTCGCAGGCACCCCCAGGCTGCGGGCCAGCGCGGCCGCGGCCAGTGCATTCTCGACGTTGTGTGGGGCGGCCGGTTGAACGTCGGCGATGCTGGCCAGCGGAAGGGCGAAGTCGCGACGCTGGGCGACGAAGGCGCGGTCGACCAGCAGATCGTCCACCACCCCCAGCATGCTGACGTCCGGTATTCCCAAGGTGAAACCGATCGCGCGGGCGCCTTCGATCACCTCGGCGTCCTCGACCATCTGCTCGGTGATCGGCTCGGCCACGTTGTAGACGCAGGAATGCCTCACGTTGTGGTAAATGCGCGCCTTGTCGGCCACGTATCCGGCCATTGCGGCGTCGCTGTCGCCGAGCCATGGCCCGTACCATTCCAGGTGGTCGGGGTGGACGTTCAGCACGGCCGCCGAATGCAGCTCGAGCGAATGCGTCCAGTGCAGCTGGAAGCTGGACAGTTCGACCGCCAGCACGTCATAGGCGACCTCGTCGTTGAGTGCCTCGATGATGGGGCGCCCGATGTTGCCCACCGCCGCCGACCTCAGGCCGCCCGCCCGCAGCATCGAATCCAGCATCTGGGTGGTGGTGGTCTTCCCGTTGGTTCCGGTGACCCCGAGCCACGGCACGACCCTGTCGGGATGCATCAAACGCCAGGCAAGCTCGACATCGCCCCAGATCGGCACCTCACGGCGGGCGGCCTGGACGAGCAATGCGTAGTCGGGACGCCAGCCCGGCGAGGTGACCACCAGGTCGACGTCAGCGGGCAGCAGCGCCGATGAGCCGGTTCCGAGCAGCACAGTGGCATCCAACTGCTCCAGCAGGGTGGCCTTGTCGCGGTTGGCGTCGTCGTCCGAGTCGTCGAGGACGATCACCCTCGCACCCAACTCGAGCAGCGCATCGGCGGCCGCGAACCCGGAGGTGCCGAGCCCGGCCACCACCACACTCGATTGCTGCCACGGCGAGAGCCGATCGGCCGTCGGTAGCCAGCCAAGTCGTCGGGTGCTCATTGGCCGAGCACCCACTGGGCATAGAACACGGACATGCCGGTTACCACTGCGGTGCCGCAGATGATCCAGAACCGGATCACCACGGTCACCTCGTCCCAACCCATCAACTCGAAGTGGTGGTGCAGTGGGGCCATCTTGAAAACCCGCTTGCCGTGGCTGAGTTTGAAGTAGCCGACCTGGATCATGACCGAGGCGGCCTCCACGACGAACAGCAGGCCGAGGATGAGCAGCAGCAGCTCGGTGCGGGTCAGGATGGCCAAGCCGCCCACCGCACCCCCCAGCGCCAGCGAGCCGGTGTCTCCCATGAAGATCTTGGCCGGTTTGGCGTTCCACCAAAGGAAACCGAAACAGGCCGCCGCCAACGCAGTGGCCACCACCGCGAGGTCCCACGGATCGCGGACCTGGTAGCACATCGGGCTGGCCGTGGAACCAGGACGGCACCACTGGTTGCGCTGCCAGATGGAGATCAGCACGTAGGCGCCGAAGACCATGGTGAGGGCACCGGTTGCCAGCCCGTCCACGCCGTCGGTCAGGTTGACCGCGTTCGAGGACGCGATGATCAACAGGGTCATCCAGACCACGGCGGCCACCAGCGGCAATCGCAGCCAATCAATGTCGCGGGTGAACGAGATGGCCCGGCTGGCCGGGGTGTCGCCGTAGGCGTTCGGAAAGGAGAGCGCAGCGACACCGAACGCCAAGCCGATCAGCAGCTGGCCGATGAGCTTGCCTCGGCTGGTCAGCCCGAGCGAGCGTTGCCGACGGATCTTCGTCCAGTCGTCGATGAAGCCGAGCGCACCACAGGCAACCAACAGGCCCAGCAGCAGCAACCCCGAATAGGACGGGAGCTCCCAGTTCACCAAGTGCGCCAAGGCATAGGCGAGCAGGGCCGAGCCGACGATGACCGCACCCCCCATGGTGGGGGTGCCACGCTTGCTGCCGTGCGTCTTGGGGCCATCGTCTCGGACAAACTGGCCGTAACCACGCCTGACCAGAAAACCGATGAAGATGCGGGTGCCGATCAACGTCCCGAGCAATGCCACGACGCCCGCGGTGATGATGAGGATCATCGTGCCACCTCCTCGGCGACCAGTTGGTCGGCGACCCGTTCGAGGCGCAGTCCCCGGCTCGCCTTGATCAGGACGACGTCCCCGGGCTGCAGAGCCAGCGAGTCGGCGGCTGATTCGATCGTCACGATCCGGCCACGCCCGCCGGCCTGACTGGCACCGGCCGCCAGGTCGGCGGCGAACTCGCCGATCGCCACCACCTCGTCGATGCCCAGCTCGGCGGCCAAGGCGCCGGCGCGGAAGTGCAGGTCGGCCGAGCCTGCGCCGAGCTCCAACATGTCACCCAGGACGGCAATCGCCCTGGCGTCCGGGAAGGCGGCGCGGCGATGGTCGGCGATCGAGGCGAGCGAGCGCAGCGCGGCGGACATGGAGTCGGGGTTGGCGTTGTAGGCATCGTTGATGACTGCGGCGCCTGATGGCAGCTCGTGCAACTCCATCCGCCAGGGGGAACGCGGAGTGGCCCGGTTCAGGGCATCCACGACGGTCGCCAGCGGTACGCCAAGCGCCAGTGCCGCAGTCGCGGCGGCGGTGGCGTCGATGACCTGATGGCGGCCGAGGACGCGCAGCTGCACCCGCGCCGACTCGTCGCGGCCTGCGGGGTCGGTGACGGTCAGGATGAAGCCGAAACGGGCCAGGTCGTCGGCTGCCAGGTCGTGGGCACGGACCACCAGTTCGGCCTCCGGTTCGCGGGCGGTACCCACGGTGAACCTGGCGATGTGCGCCTGAGTGCGAGCGGACATCGCGTCCACCAACTCGTCATCGGCGTTGAGGACCGCCCAGCCGTCGGCGTCCAGCGCCTCGACGATCTCACCCTTGGCTCTGGCGATGGCCTCGCGGCTGCCGAACTCGCCGAGATGCGCGGTGCCGACATTGAGGACGATCGACGCGCTCGGCGTCACGATCGAGCAGAGGTGGGCGATGTCGCCCTGCGCCCGGGAGCCCATCTCACTGACCAGGTATCGGGTTCCCTCGTCGATCTGGCAGACGGTCAGCGGGGTGCCGAGCTCGTTGTTGAACGAACCGAGCGGGCTGACCGTGGGGCCGTCCGCGGCGAGCACCTGGGCGAGCAGGTCCTTGGTGCTGGTCTTTCCGGAACTGCCGGTGATTGCCACCGTGAGCAGGCCGGACGCCCGAGCCTGCGCATGCAGGCTGCGCGCCAACGCGGTCAGGCCCTGCTGCGCCGGGTTGGGACCGGCAGACTCGCAGACCAACTGGACCAGTGGGGCGGCGGCCACCTCGTGGGCGGTGATCGCAGCCGTCGCACCCGCCTGGGCAGCCTGGGGAAGGTACTCGTGACCGTCGACGTGTTCACCGGGCAGGGACACGAACAGCGCACCGGAACTGGCCTTGCGGCTGTCGATGACCACATCGGGGCCCACCAGTACCTCGGCATCGCCGACCACGCGGCAGGAGCTGCCACCGGCCTCGATCAACTTCGCCAATTCGGCTGCGTTACGCGTCCTCATGATGCCCTCCTGCGATGATCTCGGCCCATTTCTCGCGCACGACGCCCACGTCGTCGAAGTCGATCGTGCGATCGGCCAGTTGCTGGGTGCGTTCATGACCCTTGCCCAGGATCGCCACCGCATCACCTTGCCGGGCCAACCGTAGCGCCAGCCCGATCGCCGAGCGACGCTCGCCCCCATCCAAACACTCGACCCGGGCGGTCCGGCTGCCCGGCCGGGCCTGCGCCACGGCGCTCCGGGCGCCGGCCAGCACCCGGGACCGAATCGCCGCCGGATCCTCCGAGCGCGGATTGTCGTCGGTCACCACTACGACATCGGCACCTTCCACCGCGGCCCGGCCCATCGACTCCCGCTTGTCGGGGTCACGATCCCCGCCGGCACCGAGCACCGCGATCACGCGCGCGGAGGTCAGAGCGAGGTGGTTGAGCGCCCCGAGCGCGGAGGCCACCGCCTGGGGGGTGTGCGCGAAGTCGACATAGACACGCGGCGCGCCGCGACCGTCCGGCGTGGTCAGCTCGACCGGCTGCATGCGGCCGGGGATGACCGCGCGCGCCAGCCCGGGCAACGCCGCCGACATGTCCAGCCCGGCCTGGTCGATCATCGCGAGCGCGGTTGCGGCATTGCGGACGTTGTAGTCCCCCGGCAGGCAGATCGCCGCGGTCAGCGTGCCGGCGGGGTGGACCAGCGTGAAACCGCTGCCGGTGCCTTCGGGATGCCATTCGGCGACGCGATAGACACAGTCCGGCCCGAACCCGACCGAGACCGCGGGCAGATCCAACCGGGTCGCCTGCTCGAGCAACCGGACGCCCGCCTCGTCATCACCGTTGATCACCGCACGGCGGGCGTATTCCGGGGTGAACAGCTGGGCCTTGGCCGCGAAGTAATCGGCGATCGTGTGGTGGAACTCCAAGTGGTCGCGGCCGAGGTTGGTGAAGCCGACGACGTCGAACTGGATGCCGGTCACCCGCCGCAGCGCGAGCGCGTGCGAGCTGACCTCCATGGCCATCGTGTCTGCGCCACCGTCGCGCATCATGGCGAGCATCGATTGCAGGTCGGGAGACTCCGGGGTGGTGATGGTGGTGCGGTCGAGATGCAGCGGCTCACCACCGAGCAGGAAGCCGAGCGTCCCGATACTGCCGACGCGGCGTCCGGCCCCGTCCAGCGCGGACGCCAGCATCAGCACGGTGGTCGACTTGCCGTTGGTGCCGGTGACCCCGAAGCTCGTCAGCCCGCGCGCTGGGTGATCGTAGAAGCGGCAGGACGCGAACGCCATCGCGGTGCGAGGATCGTCGGCCACGGCCACCGGCAGCGGCACGTCACCGGCGAGCCGGGCGCCCTCTGCGTCGGTGAGCAGGGCGACCGCGCCGGCGGCCCGGGCGGCCGAGGCGAAGGCACCGCCATGGCTCTTCGTCCCGGGCAAGCCCACATAGAGGTCACCGGGACGCACCCGGCGGGAGTCGAAGACAACACCTCGGATCGCAGGGTCCTGCGACGGCAGCCAGACGGCCAGCCCGCTTAGCAGCTCGGACAACTTGGGGGGAACTGCGCTGGTCACGGCTGATAGCTCAGCGGGTCGGTGAACGCAGGCACATTGGTCGCCGGGGCGATGCCAAAGCGCGGCAGCGCCTGGATCATCAGTTCACGGGCAGACGGGAAGGCCACGACGCCACCGTAGTACCCGTTGGTCGGTTCGTCGATGACTACGTAGACCAAGATCTGGGGATTCTCCGCCGGCGCCACCGCGACATAGCTGCCGGTATAGCCGCCGTCGTAATTGCCGTAGTCGCCGACCTTCTGCGCGGTGCCGGACTTGCCGGCCATCCGGTAGCCCGGGATAGTCGTGGAGTCGAGGGTGGTCATCTCCGGCGACGCCACGCTGGCCTCCATCATGTTGACGACCGCCGCGGAGGCTTCCGGACTGATCACCCGATAGGGTTCCCGGCGTTCGAACGGCACCTGATCGCCGGCGGCGGTGTGCGCGGACGCGATGATGGTCGGCTGGTGGTACACACCGCCGTTGGTGACGCTGGCGATCGCCGCCGCCTCCTGGATCGCGGTGACCGACAACCCTTGGCCGAACGAGATCTGGTCACGGGTGTAGTCAGCCATGTCGGCACCGGGCAGCACACCCATCGCCTCGCCGGACTCACCGGGCAATTCGATTCCGGTGGAGCTACCCAGCCCGAACGACGCCAGATAGTTGGACAGCGTGGCCTTGTCCATCTGCCGGGTCAGTTGCACCGTGCCGACGTTGGACGACTTCGCGAGCACGCCGCGGGCAGTCAGGTAGAGCGAGCCATGAGACCACGCATCGTTGATGAACGCGCCGCCCGACATGATCTGCCCGGGCACTTCGACGGTGGTGTCACCTGAGATCAGGCCAGCGTCCAGCAGGGCGGCCATGGTGAGCACCTTCTGCACCGAGCCGGGCTCGTAGGCGTCGGTGATGGCCCGGTTGCCTAGGTTGCCCGGATCGGCGTCACCCGGGTTGTTCGAGTCGAAGGTGGGCACATTGGCCAGTGCCAGCACCTCGCCGGACTGGACGGCCATTATGATCGCGGTGCCGCTCTTGGCATTCGCCTTGGCAACGGCATTGGCAAGTTCGGTCTGGGCCATCCACTGCAGTTCGGCGTCGATGGTCAGCTGGAAGGTGGTGCCGTCGACCGGCTCGACAAGTGTGCTGTCCCCGAGCGGGATCGGCCCATAGGGCGAGGACTGGTAGGTCTGCTTGCCGTCGATGCCGCACAATTGGGCGTTGTACAGGTACTCCAGACCGGCGGCGCCCTCATCGTCGTAATTGACGAAGCCCAGCACGTTGGAGGCGAGCGTCCCGTTCGGGTAGTAGCGCACCGGGTCGGACGCCGGATAGATGCCGTACCAGCCGCCGTTCTTCAACTCGTTGGCCATCTGCTGGTAGAGGGCGGCGGAAACCTTGCGCTCGATCAGTTCGTACTGGTTCGGGCTGCCATCGGCGTTGCGTGGCTCGCTCAGCCTCTTCAGGTAGTCGGACTTGCTGCCGCCCAGGTACGCCGCCAAGATGCCGGCGATCGCCTCGGGTGCTTGGGCGGCCTTTGCCTCCTGTTCGGCCGTCATGTGGTCGGGATCGTAGCCGTTGGAGGAGATGGACCAAGGGTCGGCGATCACCTGGAAGGCCGGCTGGGTCTCGGCGAGCACTTGCCCGTTGCGGTCGAGGATGACGCCGCGGTCGGCCTTGAGCTCCTGGGTGCGGGTGAGCTGTTGGGCAGCCGCCTGGGCATTGGCGGGGGCATCAATGCCTTGAAGCAACAACGCGCGCCCGGCGGCGACGGAAAAGACCATGGCCATCAAGACGAAGAAGAGCGTGATGCGCCTGTCGGTGGACGCGATGGGCAGCTTCCGGCGCTGGCGCCGGCCGCCGGTGGTCGGGCGGCTCATCGGGTTTCTCCTGTGCCGTTGGGTGCGGCCGACTCAGCGGCGGGTTGCGCGGCGGCGGACGTCTCGGCGGCGGACGCTGACGGCTCCGGGACCGGCGACGGCGACGGGGACGAGGCAGGTGTGGGTGTGGCGACGGGCACGATGCCAGTGAGTTCGTCGCCGGTCACCTCGGTCGGCACTCCCACCACCTGACCTCCCGGCAGCTGGATGAAGGCCGGCTGCGGGTTCGGACGCATGCCGAGCGCCCATGCCCGCTCGGCGAGCTTGGCGCTGGACCGTAGATCTTGCGCCTGGGCCACCAACGCAGCTTCCTGGTAGCGCAGTTCAGCCTCGCGGGCCTGCAGCGTGCTCAGCTCGGCTGACTGGGTTTGGATCGTGGTGGACAAGACGAGCACCCCCGTCATGCCGCCTCCCAGCAACAGGGCGATGATCAGCACGAATGGCAGCTGCGCGATCTGCCGGCTGGGACGGCTGGGCACCGCCCGCAACGGAGTCGCTCGCGATTCGATGGCCGGAGACGGGACCGGGACCTGCAGCGCGCTCATCGGTGCTCCTCTCGAGGGCGAATGCGTTGCACTGCGCGCAACCGAGCGGACGCGGCGCGGGGGTTGGCGGCGACTTCTGCAGCGTCCGGCCGCTCGGCGCCACGAGTCAGTGGGACGAACCGGGCCAGCAGCGGCTCTGGAACCACCGGTAGGCGCTCGGGGGCGGCGTCCCGGGTGGCTGCGGCGAAGCTCTGCTTGACCATGCGGTCCTCCAGCGAGTGGTACGCGAGCACGGCGAAGCGGCCACCGACGGTGAGCCGGTCGAGTGCCGCGGGCAGCAGCCCGGCCAGCGCGTCCAGTTCACCGTTGACCTCGATCCGCAGTGCCTGGAAGGTGCGCTTGGCGGGGTGCCCACCCCCGTGCCGCACGGCGGCCGGCAGTGCTGCGGTGATGACCTCGACCAGTCGTGCGGATGTGGTGAACGGTTGCCGCTCGCGTTCGGTGACGATGGCCCGCGCGATTCGGTCGGCGTGCGGTTCCTCGCCGTAACGCCGCAGGACGCGTACCAAGTCGGCCCGTGACGCGGAGTTGAGCACGTCGGCCGCAGTGCGCGGGGCGCGAGAATCCATCCGCATGTCCAACGGCGCGTCCACGGCGTAGGCGAAACCGCGTTGCCGTTGGTCGACCTGCAGGCTCGACAGCCCCAGATCGGCGAGCAGGGAGTGGACTTGGCCGAGACCGAGGTCGTCGAGCACCTCGTCCAGTTCATCGAACCGGGCCTGGACCAGGTCGACGCGCGCGGCGAACGGCTTGAGCACCTCGCGCGCGATGGTGAGCGCATCGCCATCCCGGTCGATGCCGACCAGGTGCGCTGCGGGGTTCGCCGTCAGGATGGCGGCGGCATGTCCGGCCATGCCGAGCGTGGCGTCCACATGCACGGCATCGGGCGCCGACAGCGCAGGCGAGAGCAGTTCAACGATCCGGTCGAGCATCACAGGGGTGTGCAGGACGTGACCGGTGGCGTCGCTGGCCAACTCGGCCCGCCTGCTCACGTCCATCGTGTCCCTCCCGGCACGGCCCCCTGTGACGTCTGGTTTCAATCCGGACCGCCACCTGGCACCGGGGAAGGTGCGCCAGGGGCTGCGGACCCGGATTGAAGCCGGACGGCACAGCGGGGCGTCCACCCGATCACAAGATCGGGAAGATCTCCTCATTCAGTTCTGCGAAAGCCGCCTCCTGCGCAGTGGAGTACTCCTGCCAGGCCTGCGGGTCCCAGATCTCCAGCCGATCAATGGCCCCGACGACGACGATGTCTTTGTCGAGCCCCGCATACTCGCGGAGCTGGGCCGGGATGGTCACCCGGCCCTGCTTGTCAGGCACCTCATCGCTCGCCGAGGACGCCAACATCCGCTGGAAGTCACGCACTTGGCGGACCGTCGCCGGAGCAGACGCCATCTGTTCGGTCTTCTTGACGAAGGTGGCCATCGGGTAGACCGCCAGGCAATGATCCTGCCCACGCGTCACCACCAGCCCCTCGCCCAGTTCTTCCCGGAACTTCGCAGGCAGGAAGAAACGGCCCTTTTCGTCGAGCTTGGGTGTGTGGGTACCGAAGAACACCGGCGCCACCCCCTCGCTCCCTGATCGAGGCCGCTCTCCTCCACTTGGCTCCACATTACTCCACAACACTCCCCTGGCGCACCACTCAGGGCGTGTTTTGGCCTCCGACCGCCACATTGCGGGCGGCAGTAGGATTGGTGGCCCAGACCGTCTACCGAACGGGATCCTCGTGTCCGTGGAAGCTCAACGCGCCTCGACAACCGAACTCGACGTCGACCAGGTGCGCCAGACAGTTGGCGCCATGCGCACCGCGATCTCAAGGGTCATCGAGGGCAAGTCCGAACAGATAGACCTGGCCATCATGGTGCTGCTCGCCAGCGGGCATCTACTGATCGAGGACGTGCCGGGGGTCGGCAAGACGATGCTGGCAAAGGCACTCGCCAAGTCCATCGACTGCACGGTGCGGCGCATCCAGTTCACCCCCGACCTGTTGCCGTCCGACATCACCGGGGTGTCGGTCTACAACCAGGAATCCCGCGAGTTCGAGTTCAAGCCTGGCGGCGTCTTCGCCAACATCGTGGTCGGCGACGAGATCAACCGCGCGTCCCCCAAGACCCAGTCGGCGCTGCTGGAGGCAATGGAGGAACGCCAGGTGAGTGTGGACGGCACCACGCATCGCCTGCCGCCCCCGTTCATGGTCGTGGCAACCCAGAACCCGATCGAAATGGAGGGCACCTACCCGTTGCCCGAGGCGCAGCGTGACCGCTTCATGGCCCGCATCCAGATGGGCTATCCCACCCGCAATGCCGAGATCGAGATGCTCGACACCCACGGCGCCGCCAGCCCGCTGACGACGCTGCGGCCGGTCACCGACGGCGCCACGCTGACCAGGCTCGCGTCCGGGCTCGGACGGGTCCACGTCTCGTCCGCCGTCAAGGGTTACATCGTCGATGTGGTGGACGCCACGCGCTCGAACACCGACCTGAGGTTGGGTGCCTCGCCGCGTGCCGGGTTGCACCTGCTGCGCGCGGTGCGCGTCCGGGCGGCGATGCACGGCCGTGACTATGTGACCCCTGATGACGTTCAGGCATTGCTGGGTCCGGTGCTCGGGCATCGTCTGCTGCTGACGTCGCAGGCCCGGCTGGCCGGACGCAAGCCGGCCGACGTGGTGCTCGCCGCGGCTGGAACGGTGCCGGTGCCGCGGGGAGACTGACCGTGCAATGGTGGCACCGACTCACGCCGCGGGGACGCATCGTCGTGCTCGCCGGGACGCTGGTCGCAGCCTTCGGTGCGGCCTTCGCACTGCGCGACATCTTCTGGCTGGGGGCGTTCGCCATCGCCGTGGTCCTGGGCGCACTCGTCCTGGTCTCGTGGCCGGTGCGTGGCCTGCGTCATGAACGGCTGCTGCCGGTCACCTCGGTGCCGGTCGGCACCGAGTTCCGGGTGCAGTTGCGCGTCATCGGCTCGCGAGCGTCTGGGCCACGGCTGCTGCATTTCGAGGACGTGGTGCCGCAGTCGATGGGCATGCGTCCGCGCTTCGCGCTGTCGGGCGTTGTCTCGGCGGTCGGCGAGGAGGTGGCCTACCGCCTGGTGGGATCGGAACGCGGTCGCTTCCGGATCGGACCGCTGTTGGTGCGCAGCTTGGACCCGTTCGGGCTGTCCCACAATGACATGGCCTTCGCCAGCACGACCGAGGTCGCCGTCACCCCGCAGGTGCACGAATTGGGCCGGCTCCGCGCCGGCGCCTCGGGCGCCTCTGCCGAAACCCACAGCGCGCGGGCCGGTCTGGTCGGGCAGGACGACGTGCTGGTCCGCGAGTACCGGCGTGGCGACGACGTGCGGCGGGTGCACTGGCGCTCCACCGCCCGCGTCGGCGAACTGATGGTGCGGCGCGAGGAGCAATCCTGGCAGCCCACCACCCGTTTGGTGCTCGACAACCGCCGCTCGGCACACGCCGGCACCGGCTCCCAAGGCTCCTTCGAGTGGGCGGTCTCGGCGGCCGCGTCTGCGGGTATGGCACTGCTCGCCACCGGCATCACGCTTGAACTGGCCGACGCAGACGGCCCGAGCGTCGGCCCGGACGCCGACAGTTCGGTGCGCGCCCAACAACTGATCGACGCACTCACCGACGTGAAGGCGACCCGGGTGGACGACCTGGCCGCCGCGGTCACCTCACCCGGGGAAGATCGGCCGCAGGGCTCATCGATCGTCGCGATCCTGGGCCGGCTCACCGGCGATGATCTGGCCATCTTGGTGGACGCCATGCCGGGCAGCGGGTCGGCCCACGCCATCGTGGTCGATGTCGACACCTTCGGCGGTTTGCCACCGAATCGGACGCAGCGGCTGCGCGCGGACGAACTCGCCGAACGCGGCTGGATGGTCGTCCTGGTGGACGCCAAGACGACCGTGCCGGACGCCTGGCAGGGGCTGCAGCGGGCCGCCGAGGTGCTCGGGTGACCGGTTCGCTGCGCAACACCATTGCGGTCGGTATCGCAGGGCTACTCGCCGCGGTGCCGATGTTCTCGATGACCAGTGACGATCGTTTCCTGGTCGGTCTCGTGCTGGCGGTGGTGGTCCTGCAGGCCGTCGCTGCTCTGGTTCGTCGCTTCACCGAGCAGACTTGGCTACCCACCCTCGCCCAGTTGGTGGCGCTGGTGGGTGGCACGCTGCTGGCGAGCCTTCGCGTCGCGAGTTCACTGCCGGGCAGCGGCAGCCGGTTCTGGGATGGGCTCAATGCGAGCCTGCAAGCGGCATTGCGCCACATGCAGGAACAGTCCGTTCCGATGGCGCCCGACGACGCCACCTTGGTCGCGATGGTGGCGATGGTTGGCGCACTGACCATCCTGATCGATGTCAGCTTCATCGCCGCGCGCAGCGCGCTGCTGGCCGTCCTGCCGCTGCTCGGGGGCTATCTGACCGCCGCTGCGGTCCTCGCTGGGCCGCTGCACCCGACGTCCCTGGTGGCGGTCGGTGTGGGCTGGCTGGTGCTGCTGGGGTCACGGACGGTTGACCACGAAGACCGCTGGCCGCGCGGACTCACCCGGCAGATCGGCGCCCGACTGAACGCGCGCAGCTTCGTCACCTTGGCCCTCGCGGTCGGTGTCACAGCGATCGTGGCGTCCCTGGTGGCCGGCTTGCTGATCCCGCCGACCCAACGGGACCTGTGGCCCGACGGCACCGGCACGGACACCGTGCAATTGTCCGACCCCAGCATCCAGCTGAACGAGAACCTGCGACGGCCCGACGACCAGCCGCTGCTGCGCTACACCACCACCGCACCGGACGGGGTGATGCTACGCAGCAGCGCGCTGACCGGCGTGGACGAGAACGGCTGGCACCAGGTCGACATGTCGCTGCAGCGGGGCTTCCCTGCCCGAGTGCCCGGGGTGGTGGGGGTCCAGCCGACGGACACCACGCAGGTGATGGTCGGCGAGTTCGAGTCCAACTACTTGCCGGCCCCTTACGCCCCGGTGCGTTGGGAAGTCGAGGGCGACTGGAACTTCGACCCGGCGTCCCTGACCGTGCTGAACGTGGACCCCAACGTCGGTCCGGAGGCGCTACGCAACCTGACATTCACCGTCGAAAGTCGTAACGCTGAGCCGACCGCCGACCAGCTGGTCACTGCCATCGCCGGAATCCCACCGGAGGGCCAGGTCGCCGTCGAGGTGCCGCCAGACGTGCCACCGGAGATTCGGAGACTGGCGCTGGAGATCACCGCCGGGGCTGACACCGACGGGCGGCGAGCCATCGCCCTGCAGGACTGGCTGCGCGACCCAGCACGGTTCACCTACACCCTCGACGCGCCCACCGGCACCGGCTACCAATCGCTGGTCAACTTCTTGACCAAGGACTTCGCGGGCTACTGCGTCCACTACTCGGCTGCCATGTCGCTGATGGCGCGGGTGGTCGGTATCCCGTCACGGGTGGCGGTCGGGTTCACCCCGGGCACCCAACAAGGTGACGGCTCGTGGCTGGTCACCTCGCACAACATGCATGCCTGGCCCGAGCTGTACTTCGCGGGATTGGGCTGGGTGCGCTTCGAACCAACAGTCGCGATCGGGACGGAGCCGAGCTGGACCGAGCCGCCGCCGGTCGACACGCCCGTCCAGGAATCCGAACCGACTCCCACGTTCGAACCTGCCCCGTCGACACCGACCCAGGACCCGGGCGTCCCACTCGACGAACAGACCAGCTCGGGCGCGGGCGCACTGGCGATCGACCCGCGGTGGGCGCTGGGGACGCTGGGGGCGATCCTGCTGCTGGCGGCTCCTGCAGTGGTGCGATTGCTGCAACGCCGCTCCCGGCTGGGTGCGGGCAGCGCCCGTCAGATGGTCGGTGCGGCCTGGCGGGAACTGGGGGCGACCGTCATCGACCTGGGCCTTGATTGGCCGGCCGGGACCCCTCGCCAGGCGGCCGCCGCCGGATGGGGCGGGTTGGACGCTGAGGGCCGAGCCGCGCTGGGCCGTATCGCCCTGCTGGTCGAACGGCTCTACTACGCCACCGGGCTGCCGGAGGACGTGGTTGTCAGGTCGGATGTGGAATTGGTCACGCGGCAGTTGCGGGCAGGCCAGTCGGGCTGGACACGGCTGCAGGCCCGAGTCGTGCCACGGTCACTGGTCTGGCGCGCAGACTAGCCACGTCGGTGCCAGATGGCGGGCACGCACTTGCGGCGGGCGGCGTCCGCGATCGCATCGTCGTCGAGTTCTGACGACAACCAAGCCGACCGCCGGGCTGGAGAAGCGCAGCCGGGGAATCGGTGGATGAGCTTAGAGGTCGCCGTCCTGACGACGACGCCAACGGTCCTCCATCCGCCCCATGAAGGGTTCGGAGGTCGACTTGTGTGGTGGCCGCGGCTGGGCGGCGGGATCGGTGGCCTTGCGCCAAGAGCCCAGCGCCACGATGGTGGCCGCGAACATGGCAATGAAACCAACCACGCTGAGCGGCCAGATGGTCTGTAGACCGACTACCAATAGCACCAGACCGATGACGAAAAGTACGCCGGCCAACGCGGCACGACGACCATGTATCTGGCGTGGCGTGTTGTGGGAGCCAAGTGTTTGGGCGAGCTTCGGGTCTTCTGCGGCCAACGAGGCCTCTAGCTGGGCCAGTAGCCTCTGTTCTTCTTCCGAGAGCGCCATTTCCCTCCCCTCCTGCCATTGACTGTTACCCCAGTGTAAACGTCACTCGAAGGTGTCCGAAGCCGCGAATCCTAATCGTTACCGTGCGGCGACCAGCGGAGTATACCTCGTTCAGGTTGACCCGGCCAGAGTCGCACGGCCCACGGCGTTTGGACCGAACCGGCGGATGAGGGCGTCGGCGGCCAGCTCCACCTCGCGCATTCCGCGTTCTGGCGCATCAAGGGTGGGCTGCTGGTAGGCCTCCGCGGCAGGTACCAGCTTCTCAATCCGCACCCCGACTCGCCGGATCCGGGCCCGTTGCAGGTGCAAGCCCTCGTAGAGCCGCAACGCCTGGGCGTAGACCTCGTCGGTGACATCGGTGGGGCTGGGCAGTTGGGCGGTCCGGGTGATGGTGGTGAAGTCGGAGAAACGCACCGAGATGCTCACCGCGCGTCCGCACATGCCGGCTTCCCGCATGCGGGAAGAGGCTCGGGCCGCCATCCGCAGCAGTTCGCCGTGCACCGCCCGGGGATCGTCGGTGTCGCGTCCGAAGGTGGTTTGGGCGCCGATCGAGTGCTCCGGTTCGGTGGCCTGGATGGACCGGTTGTCGCGTCCCCAGGCCAGGTCGTGCAGCAGCGCACCCTGACCAGCGCCGAAGGCACGCTGCAGGGTGGGTTTCGGTGTGTGCGCGACATCGTCGATGCTGGTCAAGCCCAACTTGTGCAGCCGGGACGCAGTGGCCGGCCCCACCCCCCAAATTGCCTCCACCGGCAGCGGGTGCAGGAAGGCGGTGATCCGGTCGGACGGCACCTCGACCAGGCCGTCCGGTTTGGCCTGCTTGCTGGCCAGCTTGGCGATGAACTTGCTCGGCCCGATGCCCACCGAGCATGGGATGCGTTGCTCGTCGGCGACCCGGGCGCGCAGCAGCTCGCCGATCGTCCGGGGTTCGCCCAGCCGGCAGATCGCGCCGGTGATGTCGCAGAAGGCCTCGTCGATGCTGGCCACCTCGACCTTGTTGGTGAAGCTGCGCAGCAGTTGGATCACGCCGGCCGAGACGTCGGTGTAAGTGTCGTAGTCGGGCGGCACCGCGACCGCCTGCGGGCAGAGCCGACGAGCCCGGGTCGCCGGCATGCCACCCTCAATGCCGTACGCCCGGGCCGGATAATTGGCGCTGAGCACCACGCCACGTTCGGCGCCGCCGACGTACATCGGCACGTCACGCAACTCGGGCCGCCGGGCCATCTCTACCGAGGCGTAGAAGGCGTCCATGTCGACATGCAGGATCACCTGGGTGCGGCTCATTGTCCCGAGCTCCCCGGGCTGGAGTGCCACAGCTTGCGGGGCGCCTGTGCGGTGGGCAGGCCGGACGGCTGGGTGTCGGCGTACGGCGACTGCTTGAAGCCGCTGGCATGCAGGAAGACCCTGCGGCGTCCCATGCCACCGGCCCGGGCATGGCGGTTCGGGTCGGGTTCGGCTGCCGGTTCGTCGGCGGGACGCAGGTCGGCGGTTTGGGGGTCGTCCGGCAACGGCTGACGCGCCGGACGGCCACGGGCCGGCGGCGGGGTCAGTTGCGCGAGCAGCGTGGCGGCCGCTTGCTGGGCGTCCAGCCCGGTTTCCCTCAGCTTGCCCCACTGGTCGGCCAGCCCCGTCAGGTCCCAGGCGCCGGTGGCCAGCAACGAGACCCCGCGTGGGCCGGTGCGCCGCAGGTTGCCGCGCACCACCAACAGCCAGGACGAGAAGACGGTCGCCGCATAGGGGCCTTGGGCGTCCTCGAAGAAGGTGGCGTCGACCGGGCCGACACCATCGTCGAGGGTGAGGAAGACCACCCGGCGCCCGGAACGGACCGGCGGGGTTTGGGTGGCGACCTTGACCCCGGCGACCAGTAGTTCGCTGTTGTTGCGTCTGCCGAGCAGTTCGGACGAGCGGGTCACCCGGCAGGCGTCGAGGAACTCGCGGTAGCACTCGATGACGTGCTGGCTGGCGTCCAGCCCGAGCACGTCGAGTTCGATGGCCAATTGGTCGGCCCGATTCATCTCGGGCAACCCGGACGCGACCACGTCGCCGGGCCAGCCGGCTGGTTCGTCATCATCGGGTTGGTCGAGGTCAAGGGCCAGTTGGATGCCGTCGAAGCCGCCGCGCACCCGGCTGGACACCACCTGGCCGGCGGCTTGCCGGGCCGCCAGCTGGGCCGGGTCGTCGGCGGTCAGCACACCGGCCAACGGTGAGCGGTCGGTCACCGGCTGCAGCCCCTTGGCCGCCCGGGTGGTGCGCGCCTCGACCTGCCCCAGGCGTTTCAGGTCGGCCAGCCGCAGCAGCAGGTCGCGTCGGGTCACCTGGTCACCGCCTCGGACCGGGCAGCCGAGGTCGATGCCGTAGAGCGCGTCGAAGGCACCCACCCCGATCAGGTTCTCGACCACCGGTGCGCCGACCTGGGCGCGGGCCCAGAAGTCGGACAGGCAAGCGTACGGCTGACCAGCCTCGATGCGCAGCACTTGGGCGGTCTCGATGCCCTTCACGTCTGCCAGCGACAGCCGGATGCCCCAGTCGGAACCATCGGGTAGGCCGGGCGGCGGCTGGAACCTCTCCCCCGGACCCGGCTCGGTCGGCTCGGTGGCGCGCACTGGTTCCACCCGGTAGCCTCCCCCGGAGGCGTTGACGTCCATGCCGAGGATCTGCACGCCCATCCGGCGGGCCTCGGCGACCAGCAGCCGTTTGGGGTACATGCCTGGGTCGTGGGTGAGGATGCCGGCGATGAAGTGGGCCGGCCAGTACCGCTTCAGCCAGGCGGACTGGTAGGTGGGCAGCGCGAATGCGGCAGCGTGGGCCTTGCAGAACCCGAAGGACGCGAACGAGGCCAGCACCTGCCAGATGCGTTCGGCCACCGGTTCTGGGTAGCCACGCAGGATGGCCCGGGGCAGGAACCAGTTGCGGGCCTGCTGTTGGCCCTCGAAGTCGCCCAGCGCGCGGCGGACCTCGTCCCCCTTGGCCAGGCTGCAGCCGGTGACCACCGAGATGATCTCGATGATCTGCTCATGGAAGACCACCACCCCGTAGGTCGCCTCCAGTACCGGCGCCAGGCTCGGATGCAGGTAACGCGGGGTCGCCCAACCCTGCCGGGCGTTCAGGAAGGGCACCACCATGTCGGACTTCACCGGGCCGGGCCGGAACAGCGAGATGTCGATGATGATGTCGTCGAAGTTCTCGGGCCCGAACTTGCCGATCAGCTCACGCTGGCCGGGCGACTCGATCTGGAAGCAGCCAAGGGTCTGGGCGTGGGCAACCATGTCGTAGACCCCCGGGTCGCCGAAGGGGGCCAGCGCGTCCACGTCGGGTACTTGTTCGGGCCCGCAGGTGCGTTCGATCTCGGCCAGACAGTAGGCGATTGACGACTGCATGCGGATACCGAGGATGTCGAGCTTGAGCAGGCCCATGTCTTCGACGTCGTCCTTGTCGAACTGGCTCATCGGGAAGCCGCCGAAGCTGGCCTCGACCGGGGTGCGGTCGCCGAGGCCGGCGTCCGACAAGATCACCCCGCACGGGTGCAGCGCGACGTGGCGGGGCAGCCCGTCGAGCGATTCGACCAGCTCGAACAGCACCTCAAGTCGTTCTTCAGCGAGCCCGGCGGCCCGCAGTTCGGGCAGGTCACGCAGCGCGGCCCGGGCGTCCCGGGCGCGGATGTGCGGGAACGACTTGGCGATCGCGTCCACCTCGGCGGGCGGCAATGACAGCGCCCGGCCGACATCGCGCACCGCATGCCGGACGCGGTAGCTCTCCAGCATCGCCACGCAGCTCACCCGATCGCCGCCGAAGGTTTCCAACACCTTGGCGTAGATCTCGGTGCGTCGTTCGGATTCGACGTCGAGGTCGATGTCGGGCAGGCCTTGGCGAAGCGGCGAACAGAACCGTTCCATGATCAGCCGGTGGGCGATCGGGTCAACCCCGGAGATACCGAGCAGGTAGTTGACCAGGCTGCCGGCACCCGATCCGCGCGCCGCACATCGGATGCCCATCTCGCCGATCATGGCGACCACCTCGGCGACGGTCAGGAAGTAGGACTCGTAGCCGAGTTGGGAGATCACGTCCAACTCGTCGTCCAACCGGCGCAACAGTTGCTCGTCGACCACCGGGTAGCGGGCTGCGATACCGGCCTCGCAACGGGCCCGCAGCACCCGCGGCGCCTGCGCCAAGGTGGTGCCGAGTTGCTCGAACTCGGGCAGGTGCACCTCGCCCAGCCCGATGTCGGCGACCGGGTCGAGGCCACATTCGGCGGCCAGTTCGATGGTTTGCGCCCACAGCTGCCGCCCGTCGTCGGTTCGTCCGGATGCCCGCGAGACGGCTTCGGCGATGGGATGCATCAACTCCCCCGGTTTCAGCCAGCCCTCGGCGTTGCGCCGGTCGATGGCCCGCGAGTCTAGGGCCATCAGCCGCCGCGCGGAGTCGAGCACGTCGCAGGTCATCGCCTGACGTCGTTCGGCCATCCGTACCTGGTTGGTCAGTACTGCAGCCAGCCCATGCTCGTCGGCCAACCGCAGCAGCCGGGACGCCTGCCTCAGCGAGGCGGCCTGCTGGCCGCCGACAAGTTGGTCGGTGACCGCGACCACCAGCCGTCCGCGGGGTATCAGACCTTGCCAGCGCACCAGTTCTGCCTCGGCTGCGGACCGGTCGTCGGCGACCACGGCCATACCCAGTTCGGAGTCGGCGCCCAGCAGTACCGTCAGCTCACCATCGGCACAGTATCGGCCGATCAACTCGGCGCCTGCCACCGGCGCCCCGCGCTGCCCGGCCAGGTGGGTTGCGCTGACCAGTCGGCAAAGCCGTGACCAGCCGGTGCGACTGCGGGCCAGCACCACCACCCGCGGTAGCCCGAACGCCCGGTCGGCACCGACTTGGTTGGCCCGCCACAGCTCGTTGCTCGACCCGCCCTTGGCAGCGCTGGGTGGGCGTCCCAGCCGGGACGCCGGGTGCCGCGGACTGAAGCCGGTCGCCAGGTCTGCCCCGATGATCGGCGTGATCCCGGCGGCCAGGCAGGCCTTGGCGAACCGCACCGACCCATACATGCCATCCCGGTCGGTCAGCCCCAGCCGTGTCATGCCGTACCCGGCCGCCCGGGCCACCAGGTCGCTGGGATGTGAAGCGCCGTACTGCATCGAGTAACCTGACGCGACTCTCAGATGGACGAATTCGTCAGCCATGGCCCACCAGGCTGCGGCGACTCAACTGTTGGTCGACCAGGTCGAGGAAGACACCGAGGTCACGTAGCAGGTCGTCGGCTTGCCGGTCACTCAATCGATGCCGGCCTTCGAGTACCGCGAAGTAGGACGCCCACTCCGCGAACGACGGCAGCTCTGCGGCCAGCCTCGTCCACAGTTCTGTGGGCTCGGCGACCGGACGGACGGCCCGGTGACCCGCCAGCAGCGCATCAGCACCGTGCCTGGCGGCCAACAGGCAGGCCTGCACCCGCGTCCCCATCTGTTCCACCTTCTTCCCTCGTTCGGCCTTCAATCGACGATCGTCCGCAACCGCCACTCGGACCCCCGGCAGGCCAGCTCGTAAACCCCGGTCTGCGCACTGGCGCCGGACGACGCTTCCACCCGCCAAATCGTTCGGTCACCGAGCAGGTCACCATCGGGCGATGTGGCTTCGGGGGGTGGGTTTGGCTCGCCCAATTCGTTCGACCACCTGGTCGGCGCGTCCTGCCCGCGGGCCCGCCGCACCCGTGGGTCGTCCCACCATGGCCCTGCCTCTACCCAAGTTCGTTGCACCGCCAGCACCCGCCACAGGCGCCGACGCCAGACGAACTGGGTCGGCGCAGCGTCCGACGACAACCGCACGGCGACCGGTTCGTTGCTGACCCGCATGGCACACCCCCCGGAAATTCATTCGAATACACGTTCGAAAGGACTTCAACTATGCCTCACCGGGGAGGGGTCGTCAAGACCGCTGGACGAATCAGACCGCCTCGCGGGCTACCCGTGGCACGTTGGTGATGATCGCGTCCACGCCGGCGGCGGCCAGCGCCACGATGGCCCGCGGATCGTCCACAGTCCAGGGGTGGACGCGGATGCCAGCTGCGTGCGCGGCCTCGACCAGGCCGGCATCGACCGTAGTGGCCAGTGGATGCAGGGCGTCCACCCCGAAACCGGCGGCATACTCCCAAGGCCGGACCAACTGCTCGACGTAGAGCACGCCACGCGCGACCGGCGATCCGAGTTCCGCCAGGTGCAGCAGACTGAGATGGTTGAACGACGAGTACCAGACCTGGTCGGTCAGTCCGAACCCCGCCACCAGCGCGTCGACCTGCTCCTCCATGCCCGGATAGCGCACCACCGAGTTCTTCAGTTCGATGTCGACCACCTTGTCGGTACCGCGCACCAGGTCGAGCACCTCGGCCAGCGTCGGGATCGGGACTCGGGCATACCCATTGCGTCCATTGCTGAAGTCGAGGCGGCGAAGCTGGTCGAAAGTCAACTCGGAGATCGCACCCGAGCCGTCGCTGGTGCGGTCGATCGTCTCGTCGTGGCAGATCACCAGGACGCCGTCGCGGGTGCGCTGCACATCCAGTTCGACACCATCTGCGCCCTGATCGAAGGCGAGTTGGAAGGCCGGCAGGGTGTTCTCGGGCGCGTCGGCGCAGGCGCCACGATGGGCCCAGATCTTGGTCATGTTTGGGAAACCCTCCACCTCTACTCGAGCTTGCCAGCCTTGGCAAGACCTTGAAAGCACTCGATACTGCGTCGGGATTGGACCGTTCATCGGCGAATTCAAATCGTCGGCAATCCCAAGGGGAACAAAGATGCTCCTGCGTCGTCTGCTCGTCCTTCTGCTGGTCCCGCTGCTCGGGCTCGGAACGTGGTTCGGCCTAACTCGGCTGCTCGAGTCCTTCTTCACAGTGGATCGGGCGGCCCAGGCACCCGCTTTCGTCGCCCCATCGATCACCCCTGCGAGTACTGCCTCCCCGAGTGCGACGCCAGCGTCCCCCAGTACGGCTCCCAGTACGACTCCCAGCAGCACGCCGGCGGCCCCAGTCGCGGAGGCCTCCTTCTCGCCGCGCCCCACCCCTGTCACAGTGCCCGGATGGGTTGAACAGGTTGAGCCGGTGAACTACTACACCGATCCGGACTCTCCTGCCCCGCCCGTCCAGACCCCGACGACAGCGACCGACGCAGCAGTGGAAGACGAAGCAGAAGGCGCACGATCCCCGATGTCGGCACCCAGCACCGAGTCTGCGACGCCAACCCCCACGGAAACGCCGACCCCCCCACCCCCCCCCACCCCCACCCCCCCCCCCCCGCCCACCCCCCCCCCCACCCCCCCACACCCCCCCCCAGC
>ERZ1645187.450-NODE-450-length-40301-cov-96.573125_pt1 | contig 40301 bp, 35 predicted proteins | sample MGYA00575352_ERZ1645187 | MGnify/ENA primary metagenome ERZ1645187 (study PRJEB40837, sample SAMN11349314) | freshwater sediment metagenome | isolation source: river sediment | host: Sediment | place: India: Wazaribad , New Delhi | collected 2017-02-21 ... | reverse complement strand
TCAGCTGGCCGCAGGCGGCGAGGATGTCGCGGCCGCGCGGGGTGCGGATCGGGCTGGCGTAGCCGGCGCGGTTGACGATCTCGGCGAAGGTCTCGATCTGGTCCCAGCTCGAGCACTCGTACTGCGACCCCGGCCAGGGGTTGAACGGGATCAGGTTGATCTTCGCCGGGATGCCGCGCAGCAGCCGCACCAGTTCGCGCGCGTCCGCCGCCGAGTCGTTCACCCCCTTGAGCATCACGTATTCGAAGGTGATCCGCCGGGCGTTGGAGAGGCCGGGATAGGCGCGGCAGGCGTCGAGCAGCTCGGCGATCCTGTACTTGCGATTGATCGGGACCAGCACGTCGCGCAGATCGTCGCGCACCGCATGCAGCGAGATCGCCAGCATGACGCCGGTCTCGGCGCCGATCTGCGGGATGAGCGGCACGACGCCGGAGGTCGAGAGCGTGATGCGGCGCTTGGACAGGCTCAGCCCTTCGCCGTCGGCGAAAATCAGCATGGCGTCGCGCACCGCGTCGAAATTGTAGAGCGGCTCGCCCATCCCCATCATCACGATGTTGGTGACGAGGCGGCCCTCGGAGGGGAGGATGCCCTCGGCCTTCTCGCCGGCCGGGAAATCGCCGAGGCGCTCGCGGGCGACTATCACCTGCGAGACGATCTCTTCCGCCGTGAGGTTGCGCACCATCACCTGGGTGCCGGTATGGCAGAAGGAGCAGGTGAGCGAGCAGCCGACCTGGGAGGAGACGCAGAGCGTGCCGCGGCCCTCCTCGGGGATGTAGACGGTCTCGACCTCGACCGGCTTGCCGGCGCCCCGCGGCGGGAAGCGGAACAGCCACTTGCGGGTGCCGTCGACCGAGATCTGCTCGGTGACCAGTTCCGGCCGGCCGACGACGAAGTGCTCGGCGAGTTCGGCGCGCAGGCCCTTGGCGATGTTGGTCATCGCCGAGAAGTCGGAGACGCCGCGCCAGTAGATCCAGTGCCAGAGCTGGGCGACCCGCATGCGGATCTGCCGCTCCTCGATGCCGATCTCGCGCAGGGCGTCGGCGAGCTTCTCGCGGGTCAGGCCGACCAGCGAGGGCTTGGCGTCACGGACGGCGACCGCCACCTCGGCCGTCTTGACGATCGAGGCGAGCGGATCGGCGGGCGACGGGGTCTCGGCGCGGGCGGTCGAGGTCATGGGGCGTCCTTCGGAAACGGTCGGGGGCGGCGCAGCGAGCGCGGCCCAACGCGAAACGGCGGACGGGTCGCCCCGTCCGCCTCGCTGGATCTCAGTCTTCATATAGAGCGAACCGCCCGCGCTTGGAAGACGGGCCGAATCACGCCGTCACCTGCATTCCTTGGCGGCGCCGTCGAGCGCCCCGCCGACGCCGGTGAGCGAGAAGACGTAGGAGGTCGGATTGCCGCGCGCCGAGGCGCCGGCGGCCGTCATCTTCTTCCCCTTCTTCAGCGCCTCGATGAAGGCGCCGGTCTCGGCGGTCTTCTCGAACCAGGCGCCGTCGCCGCGGGTGAAGAAGTCGTACTTCTTGCCGTCGATGTCGACGGTGACGCGCGAGCCCTCCTTCAGCGGATAACCGAAGTGCAGGCTCGGCTCGTTCACCACCTTCTCCGCCGGGCGGGTCGAGACGAAGACGAAGACCTCGCCGTGGTTCAGCGTCGGCGGCTCCATCTTGGTCGGCTTGGTCATGGCGAAGCAGACCTTGGCCTTGCCGCCCGAGGCGGTGACCACCTTCCAGTCCTTCGATTCCATCACCAGCATCGGCGAGCCGGTGCCGGCCGCCGGCGCCGCGGCGCCCGGCTTGTCGGCGGGTTTGGTCGGCTTGGTCTCGGCGATCGCCGCGCCGGACGTGGCGGTCAACGCCACGGCGACGATCCAGTGCAGAGGAGAAATCCTCATCGTCCCTCTTCGCCTCGTCGAGGCCGCGCGTGGTCGAACGGAGCGACGCGCCCGGCCGGGAATCCTCACATCAGAAACCACGCGGATGGTTACCAAGTGGTTGCCGGCGCCCTCGCCGGCTCTCCACCGGACCCGGACTGCGGCACCGTGCCCGGGCAGGACGGCGCGCTCCGGCTCGGGTCGCTCGCGGAGGGGCTGGACCTTTGCCCGAGATCGCGGCGAAAGTCGGGTCGCCGCCCGGATCGCCGATGGGCGGCATCACCTTCGCCGCCTCCGGGTGTGGTCCGTGAGATCCGACCGGCCGGCTGGACGAAGGAGCGTCTGGACGTCGGCCGCGCCGCGTGGTTCTGCTCTCCACCGGGAAGGACGAAGCGAGGGACTATCGAGATGAAGGCGGTGCTCAGTCGCGTGGTCGGCGGACCGGAGACGCTGGTGGTCGAGGACCTCGACGCGCCGGTCGCCGGTCCCGGCGAGGTGGTGGTGAGGGTCGCGGCCTGCGCCCTCAACTTCTTCGACACGCTGATCCTCGCCGATCGCTACCAGTTCAAGCCGGAACGCCCCTTCTCCCCCGGCGGTGAGGTCGCCGGCGTGGTCGAGAGCCTCGGCCCCGGCGTCACCGGCGTCGCCCCCGGCGACCGGGTGATCGCCTATCTGAAGTGGGGCGGCGCCCGCGAGAAGGTGGCGGTGGCGGCGAAGGACCTGGTGCCGATGCCGGCCGGGCTCGACTTCGTCCCCGCCTCGACTCTCTGCGTCACCTACGGCACCGCCATCCACGGCCTCGCCGACCGCGGTGAGCTGAGGCCCGGCGAGACGGTGGCGATCCTCGGGGCCTCGGGTGGGGTCGGTCAGGCGGCGATCGAGGTGGCCAAGCTCCTCGGTGCCCGGGTGATCGCCTGTGCTTCCGGAGAGGAGAAGCTCGCCTTCTGCCGCTCGATCGGCGCCGACGAAGTGGTCGACTACGAGGCCGAGGACCTCAAGGTTCGGCTGAAGGAGCTGACCGGTGGGCGCGGCGTCGACGTCGTCTACGACGCGGTCGGCGACCGCTTCGCCGAGCCGGCGGTGCGCGCCATGGCATGGCGCGGCCGCTATCTCGTCATCGGCTTCGCCGCCGGCGAGATCCCGAAGATCCCGCTCAATCTGCTGCTGCTCAAGGGCTGCGACTTGCGCGGCGTCTTCTGGGGCGACCATCTGGTGCGCGAGCCCGATGCCTTCGCCGAGGAGATGCGCCGGATCATGGACGGTGTGGTCGCGGGGCATCTGAAGCCCCACGTCCAGGCGACCTATGCCCTCGATGACACGGCGATGGCGATCGCCGAGATCGCGGCGCGGCGGGTGCGGGGCAAGCTGGTGGTGACACCCGCCTGAGCCTCAGTGCTCCGCCATCGCCTTGCGCGCCGCCTTGCGGTGGTCGTCGGTGATGTGGGCTCTGACCAGAGTGATCGCGGCGATGAGCACACCGGCATCGTCGCCGAAGCCGACCAGCGGCAAGAGGTCCGGTACGACGTCGATCGGCGCGACGAAATAGGCGAGTGCGGCGAGAAGCATCAGCCGCACCCGGCGCGGTGTCGCCGGATCGAGGGCGCAGTACCACGCCGCCACCACGTCCTCCATGAAGGGGATGGCGCGGGCGGCCCGCTTCACCGTCGCCCACAGCCCGGTGCGGACACGCTCCTCGCGGGCCTCCTCCGGTCCGAGGATCTCCGGATCGAGATAGACGCGGCGATCTTCCGAAGCGGTCATGCCTGCCTCCACCACGCCCGCGAGGTCCGGGCGAACGACGGCACAGATCGTGAGCCGGAACGGGCTTTTCAAGGGCTCGGGGGGCGCGATGAAAAAATCTCCGCCCATCAGGGAAATTCCGCATGCCCCCTCTTTTCGAAGCGGGGCGAGCGGGGTTACGCTTCTCCTCATGAAACTGGGTCAGATCGGTGTCAGGCGCGCCTCGAGCGCGGATGCTTCGCGGATCGCCGCCGTGCACGACGCGGCCTGGGCGCAGACCTACCGCGGCATCATCCCCGGCCGCGAGCTGGAGCGGATGATCGCTCGGCGCGGGCCGGTGTGGTGGAAGCGGGCGCTCGATCGCCACACTGCGGTACTGGTCCTCGAGGTCGGCGGCGAGATCCGCGGCTATGCCACGGTCGGCCCCAATCGCATGCGGATGCTGCCCTATGCCGGTGAGATCTACGAACTCTATCTGAGCCCCGAGGTCCAGGGCCTCGGTTTCGGCCGCCACCTGTTCGAGGCGGCGCGGGAGGAGCTCCGCCGCTACGGTCTCGCCGCCTTCTCGGTGCGGGTGCTGGCGGAGAACGACGGCGCCCGCGGCTTCTACGAGCGCCTCGGCGGAACGACTGCGGCCGAGACCGGCGAACGCATCGGCGAGGCGACGCTGGCCGTGGTCGTCTATGGCTTTTCCGCAGAATGACCTCGCGTCGTCCGAAGGACTGCATTTCCCCGTTCGCGACGATCGGCTAGAAGAACCTCCGACCTGCGCCGAGATCTCGGCGCGTCCGGTTTCCACCATCCGGGTGCTCGAGGGGCTGCCCGGACGTCTCGAGGGACCGCCCTCCGGTTCCGCGGCACGCCACCGCGGAAGAAGATGGCGGAGCCCGTTCTCAGGAGTGATCCCATGCGCATCGACGCAATCGAAATCGGCAAGAACCCGCCGGAAGACATCAACGTCATCATCGAGGTGCCGATCGGCGGCGAGCCGATCAAGTACGAGCTCGACAAGGCGTCCGGCACGCTGGTGGTCGATCGCTTCCTCTATACCTCGATGCGCTACCCGGGGAACTACGGCTTCGTCCCCCACACCCTCTCCGACGACGGCGATCCGATCGACGTGGTGGTGATCAACACCCGCGCCATCGTCCCCGGCGCCATCATCAACTGCCGCCCGATCGGCGTCCTCCACATGCAGGACGAGGCCGGTCACGACGAGAAGATCGTCGCCGTGCCGAGCCACAAGCTCACCAAGCGCTACGACAGCGTGAAGAACTACTCCGATCTGCCGCAGATCACCCTCGACCAGATCCAGCACTTCTTCGAGCACTACAAGGATCTGGAGCCGGGCAAGTGGGTCAAGGTGGTGAACTGGGGCGACGCCGCCGACGCCAAGCAGTTCATCCTCGACGCCATCGAGCGCTGCAAGGCCGACAAGTCCGGGAAGTGATGCTCTCCCGCCATCGGCGGTGAGGCTCCGACGAGATCTCGAGAGCGCGGTCCCCCCGGGGCCGCGCTCTTCGCGTTTCCGGGGGAGCACTCGGCCGACCGTCGCCGATCGCCGCGATCGGGAAACGTCGAGTCATCGGAGCGACGGCACGGCGAGGCTTCTTCCCCGAACTCGTCGATGTCTGACGTCGTCACGCTGCGCTGCGCATTGCCTTCCCGCGGCTCCGGGACCATGTTCGACGGAGCGCGTCGCAGAAACGCGCCGAGCCGCCGGGAGCGTATGATGCATACAGACGAGAGCCGGACGGAAGCGACGAGCTCGGAGCCGGCGAATCTCGCCGCGATGCGGGAGATCCTGACCGGCGCGGGTGATCCGCCCCTCCTCGGCGCCTTCGCCGAACGGCTCCATGCCGACGCCCTCGCCGAGGATCTCGCGCCCTACGACGGCGTCGAGCTCGCCGCGGCGGCGCGCACCGCCTTCGCCGCCTTTTCCGAGCGGCCGCGTGGGCAACATCGGGTGCGCCTGTTCGACACCGATCCGGTCGGCGTCGGACCGCTGACGGTCGTCGAGGTCGACAACGACGACATGCCCTTCCTCTTCGTCTCGGTGCTCGGCCAGTTGACCGATCTCGGGCTCGACATCCGCCTCGCCCTGCATCCGGTCCTGGTGGTCGAGCGCGACGGCGACGGCCGGCTGGTCGGCCTGCCCGAGACGGAGACCCCGGCGGCCCGGCGCGAGAGCTTCATTCGCATCCACCTCGGGCGCATCGCCGATCCGGCGTTGCGCGCCGAGGTCGAAGCCGGGCTCGACGCCACTCTCGCCGACGTCCGCGCAGCCGTCGACGACTGGCGGCTGATGCTCGCCCGTCTCGACCGGCTGATCGCCGCCCTCATGCGCGGGCCGACGCCGCTCTCGATCCCCGCCCGCGACGAAACGGTCGAGTTCCTCACCTGGCTCGGCCGGGACAACTTCACCTTCCTCGGCATGCGCGAATACCGCTTCGAGGAAACCGAGGGCGGCGCCTGGGTGGAGCCGCTCGGCGAGACCGGGCTGGGGACGCTGCGCGACCCGGACGTGCGGGTGCTGAAGCGCGGCGCCGAGAGCCTCAACGCGGCCACCGCCATCGGCGCCTTCGCCCGCTCGGCCGACGCGCTGATGATCACCAAGTCGAACGTCCGCTCGCGCGTCCACCGCCGCGTCCACATGGACTACATCGGCGTCAAGCTGTGGGGACCCGACGGGCGCCTGTCCGGCGAGGTGCGCATCCTCGGCCTGTTCACCGCCACCGCCTACACCCGCTCCGCCCGCACCATCCCCTTCGTCCGGCAGAAGGTCGACGCCATCGTCGAGCGTGCCGGTTTCCGCCCCGACAGCCACTCCGGCAAGGCGCTCACCGCCATCCTCGAGACCTTTCCGCGCGACGAACTCTTCCAGATCGACGCCGACGCGCTCCACCGCTTCGCTCTCGCCATCCTCGGCCTCGGCGAACATCCGCGCATTCGTGTCCTCGCCCGCCGCGATCCGTTCGACCGCTTCGTCTCGGTGCTCGTCTACGTGCCGCGCGACCGCTACACCACCGATCTGCGCGAACGCATCGGCGACATGTTGGAGAGCCGCTTCGACGGCAAGGTGGTGTCGTGGATGCCGACCTTCCCCGAGGGCGTGCTCACCCGCATCCACTACATCGTCGGGCGCTATCGCGGCCAGACACCGGTCATCGCCCAGGCCGAACTCGAGGCCGAGGTGGCGCGACTGGTGCGCACCTGGGCCGACGACTTCGCCGAAGCGGCGGCCGAGGGCCGCGATCCGACCACGGCGCGGGCGCTGGTCGTCCGCTGGGGCGACGCCTTCGAGCCGGCCTATCGCGCCGCGGTCGGCCCGCGGACCGCCGTCGGCGATGTCGTCGCCATGGCCGGACTGACGGCGGAGGCACCGCTCGCCGTCGACTTCTACCGCCGCCCCGACGCCTCGCCGGAAAAGCTGGCGCTCCGCCTCTACCACCGCGACGCGCCGATCGCGCTCTCCGAGCGGGTGCCGCTCCTGGAGAACATGGGCCTCTCGGTCATCGACGAGAGTACCTGGCGCATCGCTCCGGTCGACGGACCGGCGATCTTCCTGCACGACATGGCGCTCACCCACGCCGAGGGCCGACCGATCGACCTCACCGAGGAACTCGACGCCCGGCTCGAGGACATGCTCGTCGCTGTGCGGTCGGGACGGGCCGAGAGCGACGGCTACGATGCGCTGGCGCTCGCCGCCGGCCTCGGGCGCCGCGAGGTCGCGCTGCTACGCGCCATCGGCCACTACCTGCGCCAGATCCGCGTGCCGCAGTCGCAGGACGTGATGTGGGGAGCGCTGCGCCGCTTCCCGGCGATCGCCGTCGATCTCGTGGCGCTCTTCCGCGCCCGCTTCGACCCGCAGGTGGTCGGCGACGGTGACGCCGCCGAGGCCGAGATCGCCGCCCACATCGAGGCCGCCCTCGGTGCCGTCGCCTCGCTCGACGACGACACGGTGCTGCGTCGCTTCATGGACGTGATCCGCGCCATGGTCCGCACCGACTTCTGGCGGCCCGAGGCGGACGGCGCCCCACGCGACACGCTGGCCTTCAAGCTCGACCCCGCCCGCATTCCCGGCCTGCCCGACCCGAAGCCGCATCGCGAGATCTGGATCTGCGGGCCGACGGTGGAGGGCGTCCATCTGCGCTTCGGCCCGGTGGCGCGCGGCGGCCTCAGGTGGTCCGACCGCGCCCTCGACTTCCGCACCGAGGTGCTGGGTCTGGTGAAGGCCCAACAGGTGAAGAACGCGGTGATCGTCCCGGTCGGCGCCAAGGGCGGTTTCTTCCCCAAGCGCTTGACCTCGTCGATGAGCCGCGACGCCTTCCTCGCCGAGGGCACGGCCGCCTACCGCACCTTCGTCGGCCGCTTGCTCGACCTCACCGACGACATCCGCGGCGGCGCCATCGTGCCGCCGCCCGACGTGGTCCGTCGCGACGCCGACGACGCCTATTTGGTGGTCGCCGCCGACAAGGGCACCGCCACCTTCTCCGACACGGCCAACGCCATCGCCCGCGACCACGGCTTCTGGCTCGACGACGCCTTCGCCTCCGGCGGCTCGGCCGGCTACGACCACAAGAAGATGGGCATCACCGCCCGCGGCGCCTTCGAGGCGGTGAAGCGCCACTTCCGTGAGATGGACCGCGACATCCTCGGCGAGCCCTTCACCGTCGTCGGCGTCGGCGACATGTCCGGCGACGTCTTCGGCAACGGCATGCTGCTGTCGAAGACCACCCGCCTCGTCGCCGCCTTCGATCACCGCGACCTCTTCCTCGATCCCGATCCCGATCCCCCGGCGAGCTTCGCCGAGCGCGAACGCCTCTTCGCCCTGCCGCGCTCGAGCTGGGCCGACTACGACCGCTCCAAGATCTCCGAGGGTGGCGGCGTCTTCTCCCGCGCCGCCAAGACCATCGCGCTGTCGCCCGAGGTGAGGGCGCTCCTCGGCCTCGATGCCGATCACGCGACCCCCGTCGAGGTGATGCGGGCGATCCTGAAGGCGAAGGTCGATCTCCTGTGGTTCGGCGGCATCGGCACCTATGTCCGTGCCTCGGGCGAGAGCGACGCGGAGGTCGGCGACAAGGCCAACGACGCGCTGCGCATCACCGGCGCCGAGATCGGCGCGCGCGTGGTGGGCGAGGGCGCCAATCTGGGCATGACCCAGCGGGCCCGCATCGAGTTCGGTCAGGCGGGCGGACGCTGCAACTCCGATGCGATCGACAACTCGGCCGGGGTCAACTGCTCCGACGTCGAGGTCAACATCAAGATCGCGCTCACCCCCGTCGTGGTCTCAGGCCGGCTCGATCGGCCGTCGCGCGATGCCCTCCTCGCCGAGATGACCGACGAGGTGGCGGGGCTGGTGCTCGCCAACAACCATTCGCAGACGCTGGCGATCTCGCTCGCCGAACGGCAGGGCGTCGCCGATCTGCCGTTCCAGCGCCGCATGGTGGGAGCGCTCGAGCGTGCCGGCCGGCTCGACCGCAGGGTCGAAACGCTGCCCGACGACGCCGGTTTCGCGGCGCGCGAGAAGGCGGGGCGGGCGCTGACCCGCTCGGAGATCGGGGTGCTCCTCGCCTACGCCAAGATGTCGGGCAAGGTCGATCTCCTCGCCTCGGACGTCCCCGACGAGCCGCTCTTCGCCGCCGAACTCCACGCCTATTTCCCCGAACGACTGCGCAGCGCCTTCGCCGACGGCATCGACGGCCATCGTCTGCGGCGCGAGATCGTCGCCACTCGGCTCGCCAACGTCGTCGTCGATCGCGGCGGGCCGACCTTCCTCACCCGGGTCGCCGACCGCACCGGCGCCGGTGTGCCGGCGATCGTCCGCGCCTTCGCCGCCACCCGGGGGATCTTCGATCTGGCGGCCCTCGAGCGCGCCCTCGACGGGCTCGACGGTCGCATCGCCGGTGCCCTGCAGCTCGATCTCTACGGTCGCATCCGCGATCTGGCACTGACCGGCACGGTCTGGCTGTTGCGCAACGTCTCTTTCCGCGAAGGGCTCGCGGCGGTGATCGAGCGCTTCCGCGCCGCCGTCGAGCGGCTCGAACCGGAGCTCGAGGCGCTGCTGCCCGGGGCGACGCTCGCCGGCATCGAGACGGAGCGGGCGCGGCTCGTCGCGGCGGGGGTGCCCGGCGAGATCGCCGATCGCCTCGCCCATCTCGACGTCGTCGTCGAGATCCCCGACATCGCGCTGATCGCCGAGCGCGGCGGCGCCGGTCTGGCGCAGGTGGCGATCGCCCATTTCGCCGTGGCCGATCGACTATCGATCGACCGGCTGGAGACGATGGTGCGCTCGCTCGCCGTCGCCGACTATTACGACGGACTGGCGCTCGACCGGGCGGCGCGCGCTCTCGACGACGCCCATCGCGGCATCGTCGCCGAGGCGCTCGCCTGTGGCGGTGTGGAGGCCTGGGAGGCGCGGTTCGGGCCGGAGATCCGACGGGCGCTCGCGGTCGTCGACGAGACACTGGGCGAGAACGGCACGCCCAGCGTCTCCCGCTTCACCGTCGCGGCTTCCCTCCTCGCCGATCTGGCGGAAAAGGGGTGAGCGGTCTCGGCGACGCCCGACCCTTGGCATTTCCCGGCCCCGCGTCTACATGAGGGTCTCGACCCTCCTCGCGCGGATGAACCCATGTCCCTGGCCTCTCCGATCATCCTGGCTGCCGATCTCGTACTCGAACTCTACGGTTGGGTACTGATCGCCATGATCGTCTTCTCCTGGCTCCATGCCTTCGGCGTGGTCAACTCGCGCAATCAGGCGGTGGCCACCATCGGCGACGTGCTCTATCGGCTGACCGAGCCGGTGCTGCGCCCGATCCGCCGCTTCCTGCCCAATCTCGGCGGCCTCGACCTGTCGCCGATCGTCGTCTTCCTGGCGATCTTCATCATCCGCCAGTACCTCCACATCCTCGCCCGCTGGTGAGCCCGACCGCCGACCCGCGCGCCGCGATTCGCGCCGATGCGAACGGCCTCGCGCTGCGCGTCCGGCTGACGCCGAAGGCCTCGCGCGACGCGATCGGCCGGCTGGAGCGGCTCGCCGATGGCAACGAGGTGCTGATCGTCCACGTCCGCGCGCTGCCCGCCGAGGGCGCCGCCAATGCCGCCCTCTGCCGCCTCGTCGCCGAGGTGCTCGATGTCGCGAAATCGAAGGTGGAGGTCGCCGCCGGCCATACCTCGCGCGTCAAGACGGTGAGGATCGCCTGCGACGCCGAGACGGCGGCGAAGCGGCTCTCGGGACTGGCGGCGGCGGCGAAGTGATGCTACGTCGCCGACGCTCCTTCCCGACTGCGCGCGGCATCCCGAGACGACATCCGAGGTGGCTCCCATGACGGCACGCATCATCGACGGCAAGGCCCAGGCCGCTGCCCTCCGCTCCGAAGTCGCGGCCGACGTCGCCCGCTTCACCGCCGCCGAGGGCGCCGCCCCCGGTCTCGCCGTCGTGCTCGTCGGCGAGGATCCGGCGAGCCAGGTCTACGTCGCCTCCAAGGCCAAGCAGACCGTCGAAGTCGGCATGCGCTCCTACGAGTACCGCCTCGACGCGACGACGCCGGAGGGCGACCTCCTGGCGCTGATCGAGAAGCTCAACGCCGACGATGCCGTCGACGGTATCCTCGTCCAGCTGCCGCTGCCCAGGCATGTCGACGCGACCAAGGTTCTCGACGCCATCTCGCCGGCCAAGGACGTCGACGGCTTCCACGTCGTCAACGTCGGCCGGCTCTCGACCGGCCAGTCCTGTCTGGTGCCCTGCACCCCCTACGGCTCGATGATGCTGCTCGACGCCACGCTGCCGAGCCTGAAGGGCCTCGAGGCGGTGGTCGTCGGCCGTTCCAACATCGTCGGCAAGCCGATGGCGCAGCTGCTCCTCAAGGCCCACTGCACCGTCACCGTCGCCCACTCGCGCACCAGGGACCTCGCGGCGGTCTGCCGCCGCGCCGACATCCTGGTCGCCGCCGTCGGCATCCCGGAGATGGTCAAGGGCGACTGGGTGAAGCCCGGCGCCTGCGTCATCGACGTCGGCATCAACCGCATTCCGGCGCCGGAGCGAGGCGAGGGCAAGACCCGCCTCGTCGGCGACGTCGAGTTCGCGACGGCGAAGGAGGTGGCCGGGGCGATCACGCCGGTCCCCGGCGGCGTCGGCCCGATGACCATCGCGACACTCCTGGCGAACACCCTGATCGCCGCTCACCAGCGTCGCGGCCTCACCCCGCCGCCGTTCTTCGCGGCGCTCGACAAGCGGCTCTTCGGCTGATCAGGGGCGGTTCGATCGAGACGGTCGGACGGCTCAGAAGTCGCAGATGATCCCCTTCTTCTCCCAGTCGCCGTAGCGCACCGGTTCGGGGCCGTCGCGGCCGGCGATCTCCTTCGGGGCCGCGACGCGCGCCGCATCGGCCGCCTTGCGACGCTCCTCGGCCTCCATCAGCGCCCGCTGCGCCGCCGGCGGCAGATCCTCGAAACGTGGACGCGGCGGGGTCTCCCGTGCGGCTTCGGTGGGGGGCTCGGGCGTGTCGATCGGGGAATCTTCGGCGATCATGGGTCCGTCTCGGGACGATGGCGCGGGAAAGCGGCGGGAAGCGTCTCCCGCGCCGGCTTCTAGCATGATAAGCCCTCCGCCGTCGAACCATCGCGAATGGCCGCCCGCCGGCCGAGGAGACGCATGACCACCAGAGGCCCCGGCGACCGCCCCCCGCGCCGCGAACGTCCCGCCCGTGACGGCAACGCGCCGAAATCGCGCGGCCCGGGCCCGAAGGACCGCGCCGGCGGCGGCGCCGGCCGCTCGGAGGCTCCGCCGCCGCGCCGCGACGAGCCCGGCCTCGCCACCCGCCGTTTCGCCGTCGACATCCTGTCGAACGTCCTCGACGACGGCCGCCCGCTCGATCAGGTGCTCGACCATCGCGCCTCGATGCCGACGTGGCGGGCGCTGGAACCGGCCGACCGCTCGCTCGTCCGTGCCATCGTCTCGACCACGCTACGCCGCCTCGGCCTCGTCGACGACGCGTTGAAGCAGATGATGAAGCGGCCGCTGCCCAACAAGGCGCTGCGCGTCCGGCAGATTCTCCGGGTCGGCGCGGCGCAACTGCTGTTCATGGGCATCCCCGACCACGCCGCCGTGTCGCTCGCCACCGAACTCGCCGACCGCGATCGCGAGACGCGGCCCTGGAAGGCGCTGGTCAACGGCGTGCTGCGCTCGCTCGCCCGCTCCCGAGACGAGGTTCTCGCCGCCCAGGACGCCACCCGGCTGGTGACGCCGCTGTGGCTGTGGCGCGACTGGTCGGAGACCTGGGGCGAGGAGGCGGCGCGCGCCTTCGCCGCCGCCCACATGGTCGAGCCGGCGCTCGATCTCACGGTCAAGTCCGACGCCGCCGGCTGGGCCGAGAAGCTCGGCGGCATGGTGCTGCCGACCGGCTCGGTCCGCCTCGTGCCGCACGGCGCGATCACCGAGATGGCCGGTTTCGAGGACGGCGAGTGGTGGATCCAGGATGCCGCCGCGGCGCTCCCCGCCCGCCTCCTCGGCGACGTCGCCGGCAAGGCGGTCGCCGATCTCTGCGCCGCGCCCGGCGGCAAGACCGCCCAGCTCGCCGCGGCGGGTGCGAAGGTCACCGCCGTCGATCTCTCGCCTCACCGTCTCGATCGGCTGAAGCAGAACCTCGGCCGACTGCGCCTGACGAATGTCGAGACGCTGGCCGCCGACCTCGAGACCTGGACGCCGAAGACCCCCTTCGACGCCGTCCTGCTCGACGCTCCCTGCTCGGCCACGGGCACGCTGCGTCGCAACCCGGACGTCGGCCGCCTGAAGAAGGCGGCGCAGGTCGAGGAATTGGCCGAGCTGCAGCATCGCCTCGCCGCCCGCGCCGCCGCCTGGGTGAAGCCCGGCGGTCTCCTGGTCTACTGCACCTGCTCGCTGCAGAAGGCCGAGGGCGAGGATCAGATCGCCCGCTTCCTCGCCGAACACCCCGGCTTCGAACGCGTCCCCGTGACCGCCGCCGAGATCGGTGGCCTCGAGACGGCGATCACCCCGGAGGGCGATCTGCGCACCCGACCCGACATGCTGGCGAACGACGATCCCCGTCTCGCCGGCCTCGACGGTTTCTTCGCCGCCCGCCTGCGGCGCATCGCCTGAGACCAGCGGAAATCCACCGTCCACCGCCGTCACGAAGTGAAATGTCGGCTTCCGTTTAACCCGCCGTTAACTTCGTTGGGGTGCCTTGGAGGGTGGGCAAGGGTCGCTCGCCGCCGGCACCGTTCGGTGTCGAGCGAGGGACGATGGGAGCGCATGACGTCGCGAGGTCTGGCCGGACGGCTCCTCGAGTGGAAACTGATCGCCCGGGCGTTCGCGGGTCGCACCGGCGCGCCCTTCCGGCGATTCACCCGCTCGGTGCGCACCTTCGTCGAGCCCGCCGCCGATCGCCTGCTCATCGCTCCGCAGGATCTGCGCACCGCCGACCCGACGGTCGCCACCGACATCTATGCCGGGGTCTTCGTCTTCTCCGGCCAGATCGTCGAATGCAACGGCCGCTCGCCCTTCGAGCACGCCCCCCCGAGCGAGGACTGGGCGCGCATTCTCCACGGCTTCGGCTGGCTGCGTCACCTGCGCGCCGCGGACACCGCCACCGCCCGCTCGAACGCCCGCATCCTCGTCGACGACTGGCTGCGCATCACCGATCATCCTCCCATCGCCTGGGAACCGGAGGTCGTGGCACGCCGCACCATGGCGTGGCTCGCCCAATCGCCGATGATCCTGGCGGACGCCGATCAGGCCTTCTACCATCGCTTTCTCGCCGGCCTCACCCGCCAGTTCCGCCGGCTGCGGGCCCACTGGGGCGAAGAGCCGCCGGGCCTGCCACGGCTCAAGGTGGCGATCGCCATCCTCGCCATCGCCATCGCGGTGGAGGGCTTCCGCCGCCACATCAAGTCGGCCTCGCGCCGCCTCGACGAGGAGCTGGAGCGCCAGATTCTGCCCGACGGCGGTCATATCGGCCGTAACCCGCTGACCATCCTCGAGGTGTTGATCGATCTCCTGCCGGTCCGTCAGGCGCTCACCGCCCGCGGCATCCCGGTGTCGCAGGCGATGATGGGCGCCATCGACCGGATGATGCCGATGCTGCGCTTCTTCCGCCACGGCGACGGCGCCTTCGCCCTCTTCAACGGCGCCTCGACCACGCCGACCGATCTCGTCGCGACCGTCCTCGCCTACGACGACGCCCAGGGTCGGCCGCACGGCAACGCGCCCGAGTCCGGCTACCAGCGGCTCGAGGCGGAGAAGACCATCGTGGTGATGGACTGTGGCGCCCCCCCGCCGCCGGTGCTGTCACGACAGGCCCATGCCGGGACACTCGCGTTCGAGCTCTCCTCCGGCACCGCCCGCTTCGTCGTCAACTGCGGCGCCCCGTTCCGCCCGGCCCGCGACTGGCGCCGCGTCGCCCGTGCGACCGCCGCCCACTCGACCCTGGTGGTCGACGATCACTCCTCCGCCACCCTGCGCGAGACCGGCCTCCTCGCCGATCTCATCGGCCCGGCGTTGATCCATGGTCCGTCGGAGGTGCCGGTGGAGCGGATGGAGAGCGACGGCGTCGTCACCGTCACCGCATCCCATGACGGCTATGCCACCGACTACGGCCTCCTGCACGAGCGTAGGCTGAGCCTCTCCGCCGACGGCGGCACCCTCGCCGGTCGCGACCGCGTCGTCCCCACCGCCGAGGGCCGCGGTGATGCGCCCTATGTGGTGCGTTTCCACCTCCACCCCACCGTCAAGGTCGGGCACCTCGGCGAACATGCCCTGGTGCTGATCGGCAATGCCGGCCAGGGCTGGGAGTTTCACTGCGACGACGCCGTCCCGGCGGTCGAGGACTCGGTCCATCTCGCCGACCTGCATGGGGTCCGGCGCACGGCGCAGATCGTCCTCACCGTCGACGAGGACGGCCCCCGCGAACTGAACTGGCGCTTCCTACGCACCGCCCGCTCGCACGCCAAAGGGCGGTGAGGGCGCTGCCGTCGATCCCCGGAGCAGGCTCTCGCGGTCCCGTCTTCGCCGGGCCTTCGGCCCCCGCCCGGGAGGAGAGAAGAGATCGGGCGGGCTGCGCAGGCTCGGACGTTCGACGGCTCGATCCGCGAACCGGACGGCGGTGGTCGAAGCCGGAATGAGGTTCGGATTCTCGAGGCTCGCCGGCAACGAAGCGGTTCCCCCGGGCGCCGCATCGCGTCTCATACCTAGGTCGTGAAATTCGGACTCGTCCGAATTCCATGAGCGTCACGGTCTGACCGGCCGACGCCCGCTCGGGCTTGCCTTCGCCGACGATGTTGCGAACACGTCGAAACTTCGGCGGCTCGGTCTCACGGCCGGGCGGGGCGGTGGTGGCGCTGGTATTGCGACGGGGTGAGGCCGACCGATTTGCGGAACTGGCGGGTGAAGGCGGCCTGATCGGCATAACCGCAATCGAGCGCGATCGAGGCGATCGGGCGGTCGGTGGAGCGCAGGAGGCTCAGCGCCGCCTCGATGCGGGCGCGGGTCAGATACTGGCCGGCGGAGAGGCCGAAGAGGGCGCGCAGGCGCTGGTCGAGGCGGAAGGCGGTGAGGCCGGCGAGGCGGGCGAGGTCGGCGATGCGCAGCGGCTGGTCGAGATGGGCCTGGACGTGCTCGATCACCGTCGAGAGGCCGGCGAGGTCGCCACGCTCGTCGGAGGGGGCTCGGAGATCGCGCGAGATGCCGGAGAGGCCGACGACGGCGCCGGCGGCGTCGCGGATCGGCTCCTTCCAGGTCAGGCACCAGCCCTCTTCGCCGTTGGGGTAGAGGTGCAGTTCCAACCGGCCGTGGATGGGGCGGCCGTTCGACAGCACGGCTGCGTCCTGGCGGGCGATCTCGACGCCGAGGGCGCCGGGAAAGACCGCCTCGGCGGTGTGGCCGAGGAGGTCGTCCTTGGCGCGGCGGCCGGTGCGGGCGACGAGGGTGCGGTTGACCGCGACGTAGCGGCCGGCGGCGTCCTTGACGAAGAAGACGATGTCGGGGACGGCGTCGAACAGATCCTCGAAGAACAGCGGTCGGCCGACGGCGGCGAGGAAGCGGGTGCGGGCGTCGCGCCCGGACGGATCGATCGCGGCGCTTGCCGACTTGTGCCGATCCTCCACTCCACGCCCCCACTTCCGACAAGACTTCGACGCCGCTTCGGGCGATGCTCGTGGTTCGTTTCTCGACGACCCGATGACGGAGCCTACCATGTCGAAGCCGCTGTTCGCAGGCACCATGCCCGCCCTGATGACGCCGTGCACGCCGGAGCGCAAGCCGGATTTCGACGCCCTGGTGCGCATGGGACGGCACCTGATCGACGCCGGCATGTCGGCGGTGGTCTATTGCGGCTCGATGGGCGACTGGCCGCTGCTCACCGACGAGGAGCGCATGGAGGGCGTCGAGCGGCTGGTGCAGGCGGGGCTTCCGGTCGTCGTCGGCACGGGGGCGCAGAACACGGCGCGGGCGGTGGCGATCGCGGCGCATGCCAAGGCGGTCGGCGCGGCCGGGCTGATGCTGATCCCGCGGGTGCTGTCGCGCGGCTCGTCGATCGCGGCGCAGCGGGCGCATTTCGACGCGGTGCTCGCCGCCGGCGTCGACCTGCCGTCGGTGATCTACAACAGCCCCTACTACGGCTTCGAGACCAAGGCCGACCTGTTCTTCGATCTGCGCTCGCGTGCCTCCCATCTCGTCGGCTTCAAGGAGTTCGGCGGCGGCGCTTCGCTCACCTATGCGGCGGAGCACATCACCTCGGGCCATCCGGAGCTGACCCTGATGGTCGGCGTCGACACCCAGGTGTTCCACGGCTACGTCAACTGCGGCGCCACCGGCGCGATCACCGGCATCGGCAACGCGCTGCCCAAGGAGATCCTGCATCTGGTCAGCCTGTGCGAGAAGGCGGCGGCGGGCGACGCGGTGGCGCGGCGCCATGCGCTGGAGCTCGACAAGGCGCTGGCGGTGCTCTCCTCCTTCGACGAGGGGGCGGATCTCGTCCTCTACTACAAGCACCTGATGGTGGCGGTCGGGCACGCCGAATACGCGCTCAACTTCTATCCGAACGATGCGCTGTCGCCGGCGCAGGCGGCGCATGCCGATCGGGCGCTGGCGCAGTTCCGGACGTGGTACGCCGCGTGGGACGGCCGCTGAGGGAGGGGGCGCCATGCGGGTCATCGACAGCCACACGGAAGGCGAACCGACGCGGGTGATCGTCGAGGGCGGGCCGGATCTGGGCCACGGCTCGCTCGCCGAGCGGCGGGCGGTCTTCGCCCGCGATTTCGATCATGTCCGCCGTTTCACCATGAACGAACCGCGCGGTTTCGACGCGCTGGTCGGGGCGCATCTGGTGCCGGCGGTCGATCCGTCGGCGGTCACCGGGGTCGTCTTCTTCAACAACGTCGGCTTCCTCGGCATGTGCGGCCACGGGACCATCGGCGTCGCCGTGACGCTCGCTCATCTCGGCCGCATCGGTCTCGGCAAGCACCGGTTCGAGACGCCGGTCGGCACCGTCGAGGTGACGCTGGAGACGAAGAACCGGGTGTCGGTGGAGAACGTGCCGGCGCGGGTGCATCTCCGCGACGTCGTGGTCGAGGCGCCGGGGCTCGGTCCGGTGACGGGCGACGTCGCCTGGGGCGGCAACTGGTTCTTCCTCACCGAAAGCGTGAAGACGCCGATCGATCTCGCCCATCGCCGGCAGCTGACGGTCGAGGCCGAGGCGGTGAAGGCGGCGCTGGTGGCGGCCGGCATCACCGGCGAGGGCGGGGCGGAGATCGACCACGTCGAGCTCTTCGGTCCGCCACAGACCGAGGGCGGCATGGGCCGGAACTTCGTGCTCTGTCCGGGCGGTGAATACGATCGCTCACCCTGCGGCACGGGGACGAGCGCCAAGCTCGCCTGTCTCGCCGCCCACGGCACGCTGGCGCCGGGCGAGACCTGGGTGCAGGAGAGCATCGTCGGCTCGCGCTTCACCGGGCGCTATCGGCTGGGGGAGGGCGGGGGGCTGATCCCGACCATCACCGGTTCGGCCTGGGTGACGGCGGATGCGCGGCTGCTGCTCGACCCGGAGGATCCGTTCCCGCATGGGCTCGGTTGACGAGTCCGGGCGCGGTCCCCGATCGCGCGCCGTCGTCCTGGTCGCCTCGCGATTACCCGTTTGGGTGATGACCGCCGGACATTCTCGTCGAGAATGGTCCGGCGCCGTCCCTTCGTCTCCAATCGAGCGCCGAGGAAACAGTCCCATGGATCGCAGGTTCTTCTTCGCTTCCGCCTTCGCCGGTGGTCTCGCTCTCGCCCTCTCGTCCGCCTCAGCCAAGGATGCGGGTTGGGACGGGACCTGGGCTGGCGTCACCCAGAAGGGCGGCGACGTCGTCGTCACGGTCGCCGGCGATCGGGTGAGCTACCAGTTCCGTGGTTCGTCGGTCCCGGTGAACTCGGCGGCCGTGTCGGGTTCCGCCGTCACGCTCGGTGTCGGCTCATCGAACGGTCAGGTCAGACTGAAGAAGACCGGTGCCGACACCGCCTCCTACAGCTACTCGGACTCCACCGGCGGCAGCGCCTCCGCGACGCTGAAGCGGCGCTGAGGCGGGAGGGCGGAGCGGCGGTGGTTCGGATCGTCGCCGACGTCATCGCGAGCCAAATGAAAGACCCCCGCCGAGGCGATCGGCGGGGGTCTTCGTATTCGGGGGAAGGCGTCGGGGAAACGCTCAGGCGATGTCGGCGTAGACGTCGTTCTCGTCGGGCTCGCGCAGCACGTAGCCGCGGCCCCAGACGGTCTCGATGTAGTTCTTGCCGCCGGTCGCCGAGGCGAGCTTCTTGCGCAGCTTGCAGATGAAGACGTCGATGATCTTCAGTTCGGGCTCGTCCATGCCGCCGTAGAGATGATTGAGGAACATCTCCTTGGTGAGCGTGGTGCCCTTGCGGAGCGAGAGCAGCTCCAGCATCTGGTATTCCTTGCCGGTCAGGTGAACCCGCTGGGTGTTCACTTCCACCGTCTTGGTGTCGAGGTTCACCACCAGGTCGCCGGTGGTGATGACCGACTGGGCATGGCCCTTGGAACGGCGGACGATGGCGTGGATGCGGGCGACCAGCTCGTCCTTGTGGAACGGCTTGGTCATGTAGTCGTCGGCGCCGAAGCCCAGACCGCGCACCTTGTCCTCGATGCCGGCGAGACCCGACAGAATGAGGATGGGGGTCTTCACCTTCGAGACGCGCAGCGTCCTGAGGACCTCGTAGCCCGACATGTCGGGCAGGTTCAGGTCCAGAAGAATGATGTCGTAATCATAGAGCTTGCCGAGGTCGATGCCCTCTTCGCCCAGATCCGTGGTGTAGACGTTGAAATTCTCGGACTTGAGCATCAGCTCGATGCTCTGCGCCGTGGCGCTGTCGTCTTCGATGAGCAGTACGCGCATGCCAATCCCCTTTGTCGCCTTCACCCGGGCTTGGCGCATCGGCCCCCGACAGCCGCTGCGAACGACACCCCATCAACCCCGACTCGGTAGCGTACCGGACAATGGTTAACAGAATCTGATTCGCGTCGGCAAGCGTCGTATCGAGTCGAACCGGCAAAACTGGCAGAGTCCTGAAAAAAAAGACGAATCCACGAGATTCAGAGTTAATGCGTCACTTTAGGAAACGCATGCAACCGACTCTCCGGAATCGCCTCTTCGAGGCTCCCGCCGAGCTCCGCGCGCGACCCCACATCGCTCGCTCGTTCATATTGTTTGACGAAGGCCGTTAACAACGCGTTACTGACGGGAGGCGATCCACGCCCATTCCGGAGATCGATTCGTCATCATGGACTCGCTGATCCGCGAGATCGCCGAACTCCCCGACACCACCACCTTCGGGCGGGTCGTGGGGGTGCGCGGTCTGATGATCGAGGTGGCGGGGCCGGTACATCTGATGAGCCTCGGCTCGCGGCTGTCGATCGAGGCGGCGTCGGGGCGGACGGTGCCGGCGGAGGTGGTCGGTTTCGAAGGGGCGAAGGCGCTGTGCCTGCCGTTCGCGGCGCTCGACGGCGTCCGCATGGGCTGCCGGGCGCTGATCGCCGGGGCGGACGGTTCGGTCAGGCCGAGCGAGGCGTGGCTCGGTCGCGTCATCAATGCACTCGGCGAACCGCTCGACGGCAAGGGGCCGCTGCCGCAGGGAGCGGTGGTGCGACACCTGCGCGCATCCCCGCCCCCGGCGGGCGAGCGGGCGCGGGTCGGCGGGCCGGTCGATCTCGGGGTCAGGGCGCTCAACACCTTCGTCACCTGCTGCCGCGGCCAGCGCATGGGCATCTTCGCCGGCTCGGGCGTCGGCAAGTCGGTACTGCTCTCGATGCTCGCCCGTTACACATCGACCGACGTGGCGGTGATCGGCCTCGTCGGCGAGCGCGGTCGCGAGGTGCAGGAGTTCATCGAGGACGATCTCGGAGAGGCCGGTCTGGCGCGCAGTGTCGTGGTGGTGGCGACCTCGGACGAACCGGCGCTGATGCGGCGGCAGGCGGCCTATCTGACGCTCGCGGTGGCGGAGCACTTCCGCGACGAGGGCGCCGACGTGCTGTGCATGATGGACTCGGTCACCCGCTTCGCCATGGCGCAGCGCGAGATCGGGCTCGCCGCCGGTGAGCCGCCGGCCTCCAAGGGATATACGCCGACGGTGTTCACCGAACTGCCGCGGCTCCTGGAGCGGGCCGGGCCGGGCAAGGTGGGGCAGGGGTCGATCACCGGGCTCTTCACCGTGCTGGTGGAAGGCGACAACCACAACGAACCGGTCGCCGACGCGGTCCGCGGCATCCTCGACGGCCACATCGTGATGGAACGGCAGATCGCCGAGCGCGGGCGCTATCCGGCGATCAACGTGTTGAAGAGCGTGTCGCGCACCATGCCACGGGCGATCCCGGAGGCGGAGCGGCCGATGATCCTCGAGGCCAAGCGGCTGATGGCGACCTACGGCGACATGGAGGAGCTGATCCGGCTCGGCGCCTATCGGGCGGGGTCCAGCCCCGAGGTCGACGAGGCGATCCGGCTCAATCCGGCGTTCGAGGCGTTCCTCAAGCAGGGCAAGGAAGAGTCGACCTCGCTTCCCGCCTGCTACGAGCGGCTGAGGGCGATCCTGTCATGAGCCCCGTCGCGACTCACTTTTCGGCAACCTGTCTGGCCTATGATCGCTCCTCAGACATGGGGAGTACCGAGTCATGAAGTCCCGAGACAGTCTCATTCGCCTCAAGCGGTTCCAGGTCGACGAGAAGCGTCGCCAGGTCGCGCAGATCGAAGCGATGATCGCCGACTTCAATCGGATGGTCTCCGATCTCGACGATCAGATCGTGTCCGAGCAGAACCGTGTCGGCATCCACGACATCACCCATTTCGCCTATCCGACCTTCGCCAAGGCGGCGATCCAGCGGCGCGAGAACCTCAAGGTCTCGGTGCACGACCTCGACGTGAAGCTCGCGGCGGCGCGCGACGAGCTGTCGGCCGCGGTCGAGGACCTGAAGAAGGTCGAGCTGATCGAGGAACGCGACCAGCAGCGCGAACGCGCCGAGCGCGAGGCGCACGAGCAGGAGGCCCTCGACGAGATGGCCGGCCGGCGCCACGCATTCGGGCGCTGAGGCGCGCGAGGCCCGTCCGGGCGTCTCCCCCGCCCGGGGGGCAGAGATCAGACCGTGTGGAAGACGAAACGGCCGTCCTTCGGGGCGGCCGAATTCGTTTCGGGAGGTATTGGCGCAGCGGCGGGGCGGTGAGGGGGGGGCGGCCCGGCCTCCATCGTCCGCCACCCGTCCGCCGGCTCGGCGACGTCGGCCGTTCAGCCTTCGATCAGCGGCACCTGTGGGGCGGCGGTGCGCGGCAGGTGGCCCAAGAGCCGCGGGTCGGCGGCGATCTCGATGGCGCGACCGTAGGGGACGAAGCCGGAGCGGACGTAGAAGTCGAGCGCGCCGGGGTGGTCGAGGTTGCAGGTGTGGACGAAGACGCGCTCGGGCGCGCGGACCCAGGCCTTCTCGATCGCGCGGTTCATCAGCCAGCGGCCGAGGCCGCCGCCGAGGGCGCCGGGGACGAGGCCGAAATAGGCGAGTTCGATCTCGCGCGGGCTTCGCGCATCGAGTTCGAGGAGGCCGATGTCGGCGCCGTCGCGGGTGACGGCGAAGGCCTCGACGTTCGGGTCGGCGAGGATGGCGGCCAGCGTCGCGCGCGCCATGATGCGGCGGCCGAACCACAGCCAGGGTTCGCCGACGGCGGCGAAGAGGGCGAGGTAACGGTCGAGATCGGCGTCGGTCAGACGCTCGAGGGCGACGTCGTCGACGGCCGGGTCGGGGCGTGGCGCCGGGCGGGCGCGCTGCTCGAGATAGACGACCGCCATGGCGAGGCGGCCGCCCGGCAGGGGCGTGTAGCCATCGGCTTCGGTGTCGAGGAGCGCCACGGCGACGGCCGCCTCAGCGCCAGTTGACGCCGAAGCGATAGGCGACGCCGAGGCCGACCGAGAACTGGTCGCGCCGGCCTTCGGCCCGCATGATCGGCGAAGAGGCGATCTTGTCGGAGAGGTGGGTCCAGGAGGCGTCGCCGCGGACCAGCCAGTTGCGGTCGATGTCCCAGGTGGCGCGACCGGCGAGGCCGGCGCCGCGGAAGCCCGTCCCCGGATCGTAGGCGGGCACGCCGGTCGCCAGCGAAGAGGCGGTGGAGACGCCGTAATAGGTGCGCATGTAGTCGCCGGTGGCGAAGGAGAGGCGCGGGCCCGCCTCGAGGGTGAGGCGGTCGATCGGGCGCAGGATACCGTCGACGCCGAGCTCGAAGATCTGGCCATGGTGGCCGCCGAAGCCCTGGCGGCCGGTGACGAAGGCGCGCCAGTTGCGATCGGTGTAGTCGACCGTCAGGCCGGCCTCGAAGGCGGTGGCGACGTCGGGCAGGCCGGCCATCGTCGAGGCGGCGCCGAAGTGGCGCTTCTCCAGATAGCGGAACGACGGCGCGACGCCGAAGCCGGTGTCGGTGGTCGGCTCGCCGGTCAGCGGCGAGCGCAGGAAGCGCAGGCCGATGATCGGGAAGGGCGACAGCACGTAGGACTTGGAGCCGTCCCAGCCCGGTTCGGTCTTGAGACCGCCGCCGAGGGTGACGGTCAGATCGTCGGCGGCGTGGGCGCTGCCGAGACCGAGCGCGAGGATCACCAGGGCGAGGGGGAGACGAGACATCGGACGACCTCGGACGCAGGCGGCGGGGCGCCGCGGGACACTCTCTCCAGCATGGCTCGAGATGGTTAGGCGAAGATGACCAGAGGGGTCCCCGTCGGCAAGCGATGGTGTGGCTCACGCCGCGGTTCGCGCGTGTGTGTGGCCGATCCGCCTCAGATCGAGCCCACCGTCTTCAGCCGCATGCGCGGGTGGACCTCGGCCTGGCTCATCACCACAGTGTGGGCGCGGAAGCGCTCGACGATGGAGCGGACGTGGGCGCGAATGCCGGGGCTGGTCAGGAGAACCGGAATCTCGCCGATGCGGGCGGCGTCCTCGAAGCCGTCGCGTACAGCGTTGACGAACTCGCCGAGTCGCGAGGGGGCCATGGCGAGGCTCTTCATCTCGCCGTCGCCGACGAGGGCCTCGGCGAAGGCGACCTCCCAGGCCGGCGACAGAGCGAGGATCGGCAGGTAGCCCATCGGCGACAGGTTGGCGGCGGAGATCTGACGGGCGAGGCGGCCGCGGACGTGTTCCGTGATGGTCTGGACCGAGCGGGAATAGGCCACCGCCTCGGCGATGCCCTCGAGGATGGCGGGCAGGTCGCGGATCGAGACGCGCTCGGCCAAGAGCCCCTGCAGGACGCGCTGGACGCCCGACATGTTGATCTGCGAGGGGACGATGTCCTCGAACAGCTTGTGCTGTTCCTTGGGCAGGTCGGCGATCAGCCTGGAGACGTCGGCGTAGGAGAGCAGATCGGCGACGTTGGCCTTGAGGATCTCGGTCAGGTGGGTCGACATCACCGTCGGCGGATCGACGACGGTGAGGCCGCGGATCGCCGCCTCCTCCTTCAGCGCGCCGTCGATCCAGGTTGCGGGCAGGCCGAAGGTCGGTTCGGTCGTGTGGGTGCCGGGCATGTCGATCTGCCGGCCCTCGGGGTCCATCACCATGTACTGGTTGGGGTAGACCTGACCGCGGCCGGCCTCCACCTCCTTGATCTTGATGACGTATTCGTTGGGCTGGAGCTGGACGTTGTCGAGTAGGCGGCAGGCCGGCATGACGAAGCCCATGTCGCCGGCGATCTGGCGACGCAACGCCTTGATCTGGTCGGTGAGGCGGTCGGTGCCGTCGGGGCCGTTGATCAGGGCGAGCAGGGCATAGCCGAGCTCGATCTTGAGGTCGTCCATCTTCAGCGCCTCGGAGATCGGCTCCTCCTTGGGCTCGGCGGCAGCCTTCTCGGCGATCGCCTTCTCGGCGGCACCGGTGGCCGCGGCGGTGTCCTGGCGGCGTTGGGCGACGAGGCCGAGGGCGCCGGCGCCGGCGGCGAGTGCCAGGAAGGGTACGGTCGGCATACCCGGCAGGAGCGCCATCGCCATCATGACGACGGCCGACATGCCGAGCGCCCGAGGATAGCCGGAGAGCTGGCCGATCAGCGCCTTGTCGGCGGCGCCGGAGACACCGGCCTTGGAAACGAGCAGGCCGGCGGCGGTGGAGACGATCAGCGCCGGGATCTGGGTGACGAGGCCGTCGCCGACGGTGAGGACGGTGTAGCTGTGGGAGGCCTCGGCGAAGGTGATGCCCTGCTGGGCGACGCCGATGACGATGCCGCCGATGACGTTGATGAAGGTGATCAGCAGGCCGGCGATGGCGTCGCCGCGGACGAACTTCGAGGCACCGTCCATGGCGCCGAAGAAGGAGCTCTCGCCCTCCAGTTCCTTGCGGCGGCGCTTGGCCTCCTTCTCGTCGATCAGGCCGGCGGAGAGATCGGCGTCGATCGCCATCTGCTTGCCGGGCATGGCGTCGAGGGTGAAGCGCGCCGCGACTTCGGCGATGCGGCCCGAACCCTTGGTGATGACGATGAAGTTCACGATCAGGAGGATCGCGAAGACGATGATGCCGATGACGAAGTTGCCGCCCATCACGAAGTTGCCGAAGGCCTCGATGACGTGGCCGGCGGCGGCGGTGCCCTCGTGTCCATGGCCGAGGATCAGGCGGGTCGAGGCGAGGTTCAGCGACAGCCGCAGCATCGTGGCGATGAGCAGCAGCGTCGGGAAGGACGAGAACTCGAGCGGCGCCTGGATGAACAGCGCCGTCATCAGGATCAGCACCGAGAGGGTGAAGCTGATGGCGAGGAAGGCGTCGAGCATCCAGGCGGGTAGCGGCACCACCAGGACGACGAGGATCGCCATGACGCCGATGGCGAGACCGACGTCGCCGCGCTTGGCGTTGGCGAGGAGCTGCTGCGGGCCGGGCAGCCCGAAGGGCATCGCGAAGGGCTTCGAAGAGGTGACGCCGGCGGTGCTGTCGGACATCGGGGGGACTTTCGCGAGCGAACCGAGAATCGCTCGCGGGAACCCTCGAGCGCTGGGCAAAATCTGCCCAGGGCATGGTTAACGGGGGGTTAATTCACGTCGATGCGTCGACCGGTTCCCAGCGCATATCCCTTGGCGTGGACGTGCGTCTCGAGTTCGCTCGGCAGGGTGATGCTCGCGACCTCGGGGTGGCCGAGGTGCCAGAGACGGGCATCCTGCCAGTAGAGCTTGACCGGTTCGGGGGCGTGGAAGGCGGTCCAGGGGATCAGTACCGGCTTCTTGCCGAAGCCACCGAGGAGCGGCACGCGCACTGCCAGATGCAGGCCGCGGGGATCACAGCCGACGACGACGCAGTTGCGCCAGATCACGCGGCCGACGGCGATGCTGGCACGCGTGGTGATCGGGTCGGTGGGCGGGGCGGCCGATCCCCAAACGGATTCCAGTGCAGCCCAGCCGCCGCTGGCGTGACCGCTGCGACGGCGGAGCACCCTCAGGAGGAACCACAGGCCGAAGCCGGCGGCGGCGAGGAGGCCCAGTTCGAGGGCGAGCAGGGCATACATGAAATCCAAGTGAGTGCCCTCCGCGGCGTGGAGATCGGGGAAGTCTACCCCGATGGTGGGAAACGCCCAAACGCGTCGCCGAGATCTCCATCGGCCATCCTGCGTGGATCCACTTGACTCGCCTTCGACGCGGAATGAACCTACGGTTGTCGGTGCCGTCAGCGGGCGTGCGACCTCACCGCTCCATCCCCGATGCAGCAAGGATCTGATCGTCATGACATCACCGGCCTTCATCCGAAGGAACATCCGTCGACTGTCCCTCGGGATCGTCGCGACCGTTCTCGCCGTCGGCGTGTGGAGCGACCTCGCTCTGGCGACCACCGTGGTGGCGCTCGGTGCGAGCAACACCTACGGCAAGGGTGTTGCCCGCAGCGAAGCCTACCCGGCGCGCCTCCAGGCGCTCCTCGAGGCCAAGGGGCAGCAGGTGACCGTGATCAATGCCGGCATCAACGGCGACACCACGCAGGGGATGCTGTCGCGCCTCGACGGCGTCCTGACATCGGATACCCGGGTCGTCATCCTCCAACCCGGCGGCAACGATGCCCGCAAGGGTGTCGGGGATACCACCCAGGCGAACGTCGAGGAGATCAAACGCCGACTGGCGGCGCGCAGCATCCGTGTCGTGATGCTGCCGAACCGCATGCTGGGGCCGCTTCCCCACCAAGCGGACGGACAGCACCTCACGCCGGAGGGCTATGCCGGTCTCGCAGCGCAACTGCTCGCGCCGGTTCTGGCGGCTCTGAAGAACTGATGCGGGGCCGGACGACGGAGTGGGCTCGTCGTGATCGGCGAGCCCTCAGCCGCGGGAGGCGAGGAGCCTGGCGCCGAAGCCGATCATGGTGAGGCCGGCGAGGCGATCGAACCAGGAGCGGCCACGGTCGATGACGGTGGCGACCGGCCGGCTGGAGACGAAGACGGCGAGCAACGCGTACCACAGCGACGAGATGGTCGGCATCAACACCGCGGCGAGCGCCTGTTCCATCGGCGACAGGGCATAGGCGCCGGTCGCGGTGAAGATCGACATGTAATAGGCGATCGCCTTGGGATTGGTCAGCGTCGAGAGCGCCCCGGCGCGCAGGGCCCCGGCCGGGGTCATCGGGTCGGCCGAGACGGCGGCGAGCACCGGTGCGGTGAAGGAGCGGCGGATCGCCTTGGCCCCGAGCCAGATCAGATAGAGGCCGCAGGCGAGGCGCATCGCCTCGGCGAGCTGGGGCAGGGCGGCGAAGAGCGTGCCGAGCCCGGCGAGGCTTCCGATCGCCCAGAGGATGCCGACCGGCCAGATGCCGGCCGCCACGGCGAGGCCGAGGCGGCGGTCATGGGCGCCGGCATGGACGACGAGAACGGTGTTCTGACCCGGCGCGATGGCGATGGCGATCTGGGCGGCCGCCAGGGTGGCGAGGATCTGCAGGCTCTCGGTCAAGGACGGGTCCTCTGGCGCGACGATCGACGGGCGACCGGTGCGCGGGTTAACGCGACTGGGCAGAATTTGCCGGGCGTATGGTTAACGCCGGGTAAACGAGGCGGCTCGACCGGGTGCGGGTTCGGGCGGCGAGCGGTGCTCCGGTGGCCGGGAGGTGCGACGGCATCGGGCAGACGGCCACGGGGCGGCGTCCGCAGCGAGGGGCGGCGACGGCGGAACGACGTTCCAAGTGGCTCGGCCTCACGCCGCCTCGACCCCGCCGCCGGGGGGCGGGATGTCGAAGCCCTCGTCGCCGTATTCCTTGAGCTTGTTGCGAAGCGTGCGGATCGAGATGCCGAGGATGTTGGCGGCATGGGTCCGGTTGCCGAGCGTCGAGGTCAGGGTCTCGAGAATCAACTGGCGCTCGACGTCGGCGACGGTGCGACCGACCAGCGCCCGGGTGACCGCCTCGGCGGTCTCTGCGGCGTAGCGGACGGTCGGGTCGCCGGCGGGCTTCGGGGCGGCGGCAGGGGCGCCGTGGGCCTCGTCGAGGCGCAGCCCGTCGGGGGTGCGGATGGCGTCGAGACCGATGGTGTCGCCGATCGACAGCAGCACGGCGCGGTGCATGCAGTTCTCGAGTTCGCGGACGTTGCCGGGCCAGCGGGCGCGCACCAGCTCGCGGCGGGCGTCGGGGTCGATCGGCCGGGGCTTGAGGCCGTTGGCCTTGGCGTAGCGCTCGACGAAGTGGTCGGCCAGCGCCTGGACGTCGGCGGGGCGATCGCGCAGCGGCGGGATCTTCAGATTGACGACGTTGAGGCGATAGAGCAGGTCCTCGCGGAAGGTGCCCTTCCTCACTTCGTCGGCCATGTTGCGGTTCGACGTCGCCAGGATGCGGATGTCGACCGGAACGGGGCGCGAGCCGCCGACGCGGTCGATGACTCGCTCCTGGATGGCGCGCAGCAGCTTGGCCTGCAGGCGCAGGTCCATCTCCGAGATCTCGTCGAGCAGCAGGGTGCCGCCGTCGGCCTCCTCGAACTTGCCGATGCGGCGGGCGACGGCCCCGGTGAAGGCGCCCTTCTCGTGGCCGAAGAGTTCGCTCTCGAGCAGGGCTTCGGGGATCGCGGCGCAGTTGACGGCGATGAAGGGCTTGCCGTTGCGGTTGGACTTCTTGTGGATGTGACGGGCGAGGACCTCCTTGCCGGTTCCGCTCTCGCCGGTGATCAGGATCGAGGCCTCGGAGGGCGCGACCTGATCGGCGAGGCGGACGACGCGGGCCATGGCGTCGTCGCGGACGACGAGATCGCGGCCGTCGTCGGTCACCGCCGCCAGCACCGCAGCGATGAGGTCGGGGTCCGGCGGGAGGGGGATGTACTCCTTGGCGCCGGCGCGGATGGCACCGACGGCGGCGCGGGCGTCGGAGGCGACGCCGCAGGCGACCACGGGGACATGGATCAGCTCGGTCTCGAGCCGCTTGATCAGATCGGCGATGTCGAGGGCGACGTCGATCATGATCAGGTCGGCGCCGCGGCCGGAGCGCAGCGTCTTCAGCGCCACCTCGACCGAATCGGCATGGACGACGCCGGCACCGCGCTCGATGGCGATGCGCGAGGCGACGGCGAGCTGGCCGCCGAGCGTTCCGACGATGAGGAGCCTCATGTCCTTCTCCTCATTTGTCCGACTTGATGATCTCGGTCATGGTCACGCCCAGCCGATCCTCGACCAGGACGACCTCGCCGCGCGCCACCAGCCGGTTGTTGACGTAGATGTCGATCGCTTCGCCGACCTTGCGGTCGAGTTCGAGTACGGTGCCCTGACCCAGCTTCAACAGGTCGGAGACCTGCATGCGGGCCTGACCGAGGACGGCGGAGACCTTCACCGGCACGTCGAACACCGCCTCGAGCTCGGCGGCGGTGTGGGCGACGGTGACGTCGTCGTCGAGGCGGCGGCCGTTGGCGGCCGCCTCCATCTCGTCGAGGTCGAGGCCCGAGCGGGTCGGATCGTCGGCGGTCGTGCTCATGGCATGTCTCTCCCGGATCCTTCGGCGTGGTCGGGGACCGGATCGGTGTGCAACGGACGATGGCTCTCGGCGGCGCGGCCCTGGAACCAGCGATCGACGGCGGCGGCGATCTCGGCCTCGAGGCGGGCGCCGTCGCGCAGGATACCACCATCGGCCCATTCGATGCGGCAATCGCCGCGACGCACCTCGTCTTCGCCGAGGATGACGATGCGGCCCTCGAAACCCGTCTCCCGCGCGATGCGGTCGACGTGCGGCTTCAGGGCGTCGGCATCGTCGGCGGCGAGGCGGACGACGAGATGGGGGGCCTTGCGCAGCGGCCCGAGGCAGTCGGCGAGCAGCGCCCGGATCTCGGCGAGGGGCTCGCGGTCGATCAGGGTGGCGGCGAGACGGCGGGCGGCGGCGAGGGCCAGATCGGCGGCGGTGCGTTCGATCGCAAGACGCTCGGCGTCGAGGCTGCCGAGAAGGGCTCGGGCGGCATTCGCCAAGGCCGCGGCCTCGTCGGCGAGGCGTTCGGCGGCGCGGGCCTCGGCGTCGGTGCGGCCTTCGACGAAGCCCTCCTGACGACCTTCCTCGAAGGCCTCGGCGCGGACCCGCTCCTCGAGCGCCACCATCTCGGCGAGGTGCTGGTCGAGGTCGATCTGCGGGCGCGGCGGCTCGACCGGCGCCGGGGGCGGCTCGGGCCGGGTGAAGTCGGTATCGAAGAGGAAGCGGGCGGGTGCTGCCATATGGTTCGCGAACCCGTCAGTAGACGAGTTCGTCCTCTCCCTTCGACTTCGAGATCATGATCTCACCCTTGGCGGCGAGGTCCTTGGTGACGTTGACCAGGATGCCCTGAGCCTCGTCGACGTCGCGCAGACGCACCGGGCCGAGGGCTTCCATGTCTTCCTTGAGCATCGAGGCGGCGCGGCTCGACATGTTGGCGAAGAAGAAGTCGCGGAGCGAGTCCGAGGCGCCCTTGAGGGCGATGGCGAGCTTGTCCTTCTCGACGTTCCTGAGCAGCGTCTGCATGCCGCCGGCGTCGAGCTTGCCGAGGTCCTCGAAGGTGAACATCAGCGACTTGATCTTCTCGGCGCTCTCGCGGTTCTCCTCCTCGAGGGCGGTGATGAAGCGGGCCTCGGTCTGACGGTCGAAGGAGTTGAAGATGTCGGCCATCAGCTCGTGGGCGTCGCGGCGCGAGGTGTGCGACAGGTTCGACATGAACTCGATGCGCAGCGTCTGCTCGACCTTGTCGAGCACCTCCTTCTGCACCGCCTCCATGCGCAGCATGCGGTTGACCACCTCGAGCGCGAACTCCTCCGGCAGGATGGCGAGGACGCGGGCGGCATGGTCGGAGCGGATCTTGGAGAGCACCAGCGCCACGGTCTGCGGGTATTCGTTCTTGAGATAGTTGGCGAGGACGTTCTCCTGAACGTTCGACAGCTTCTCCCACATGTTGCGACCGGCGGGGCCGCGGATCTCCTCCATGATGGCGTTGACCCGCTCGGGCGGCAGGAACGACATCAGGATGCGCTCGGTCGAATCGAAGTTGCCGGTGAGCGAGCCCTTGGAGGAGAGCTTGGTGACGAAGTCGACGAAGAGGTGCTCGAGCATCTCCGGCGACACCGGGCCGAGCTTGGCCATGGCGAGGGAGATCTGGCGGACCTCGAGTTCGTCGAGACGCTGCCAGATGTCGCGGCCGTGCTCCTCGCCCAGCGCCAGCAGCAGCACGGCGGCGCGCTCGGCGCCGACCAGCTCGCGATACTTCTCGCCTGCATTGATCTGCAGAGAGGGCGCCTGATTGGCGCCTGAACTGGTGCGTGCCGGAACCGCCATGTCGTCTCCTCACGCCGCTTCGTTGAGCCAACCGCGAATGATCATCGCCGCCTCGGAGGGGCTCTCCTTGATCATCTCGCCGATCTTCAGAATGGACCCGGCCTGGACGGCGCCGGCCGCCTTGGCTTCCTCGAGCCGCATGTGGGTGGGGTGGACGCCGCCATCGCCGGAGCCGCCCGCGCCGGCCTCGCCGGAGCCGCCGCCACCGCCACCGCCACCGCCACCCGAGCCGCCGCCCTGGGCGCCGGAACCGGTCCCGGCGAGCAATGCCTCGAGCGCTCCGGTCTCGCCGCCGGCGACCAGCGCGCCGCCTCCGACGACCGCCATTTCGGGGGCCATCATCCGGTTGATCAGCGGACGGACGGCGAAGAGCAGGACGAGCAGGGTCATGATCACCAGGGCACCGAGCTCGATGAGGCGCAGCATGTCGTCGCGGGAGAAGTCGAAGAGGGCGGCGAAGCCGGCCTTCTGGGTTTCCAGCGGCAGCGACGGCGGGGCCTCGGCGAAGCGCAGGTTGACCACCTCGACCTGATCGCCGCGCGCCTGATCGAAGCCGATGGCGGAGCGCACCAGCGCGGCGATGCGGTCGAGATCGGCCTGCGGGCGCGGCTGGTAGGACACCTCGCCGCCCTGGGTGCTGGCGTAGACGCCGTCGACGAGGAGGGCGACGGAGATCTTCTTGATGCGGCCGGCTTCCAGCACCTCGGTGCGGCTGGTGCGCGAGATCTCGTAGTTGACCGTCTCCTCGGAAGTGTTCGAGTTCTCCTTGTCGGCGCCCTTGCCCTGATCCTGGCTGCCACCGGGGACCTGATTTGCGGCGGTCACCGCCTTGTCGCCGGAGACGTTGGAGGACGTCTCCTCCTTGGTCTGGGTGGAGCGGACGACCTGGCCGTTGGGGTCCCAGGTGTCGGAGGTCTGGGTGACGCGGTTGTAGTCGAGGGCAGCCGAGACCCGGACGCGGGCGCGGCCCTGGCCGACGACCGAGGCGACGATCGACTCGATCTGGTTCTCCATCCGTTGTTCGAAGGCGGTGGTGCGCTCCTGCAGCGTCGCGGAGACGAGGCCGTCGGGGTCCTCGCCCTGGCCGGAGGCGAGCAGACGGCCGGTCTCGTCGACGACGGAGACACGCGACGGCTTCATGCCCTCGACGGCCGACGCCACCAGATGCTGGATGGCGCGGATGTGGGTCGGGTCGAGCTGCCCGCGCAACTTCAGGGCGATCGAGGCGGAAGGCTCGCGCTTGTCCTTCTGGAAGATCTGGCGCTCGGGGATGACGAGGTGGACGCGGGCGGCCTGGACGCGGTCGATGGCGCGGATGGTGCGGGAGAGTTCGCCCTCGAGGGCACGCAGGTGGTTGATGTTCTGGACGTAGGAGGTGGTGCCGAGGGCATCGGACTTGTCGAAGATCTCCCAACCGACGGAACCGCCGGCCGGCACGCCCTTCTCGGCGAGCTTCATCCTGAGGCGCAGCACCTTGTCCTTGGGTACGAGGATCTGAGCGCCGTCCTGACGCAGTTCGTAGGGGATCGCCTGGGCCTCGAGGTCCTTGACGATGGCGGCGCTGTCCTGAACCGACAGGTCGGAGTAGATCGGCGCCATCGCCGGCTGGGTGACGCGCATGGCGATGAAGGCGAAGAAGCCGAGCATCAACGCCGCCACGACGCCCATCGCGGCGAGGCGGGCAGGACCGAGCTTCTGAAGGAACTCCAGCGCGCCGTTCACGTCGTACCGATCCTCGAATCGGGGTTCCGGGTCGGGTCGGACCCCGAGAGGTCCGACCCGGAAGAGCGGGGTATCGGGGTCTCCGGTCCTCCCTTTCCGGCCGAGACCGGGGCGACGGGGAGGGCGGGGATCGGCGGCTCGACTCCGGGGCCCGGTGGGGACGGGAGAATCCCGGCGACGATCCGCTGGGCAAGAATTTCCCAGTCCATGGTAAACGAGAGGTTAACGACCGGTGCGGAACCGGCACGCCACCCGTCGCAGAGGTGGAAAAAGCGGTCGAGAGTGTGAAGAAAGTCGAAACGAGCCCGGCAAATTTCGCCCGGTGCGGGTAAGGCAGGCGGCGGCGGTCGGCTCGCGGGTGCGCAAACGCGAACGGGCCGGCGCGAGGGCCGACCCGTTCGGAAATGCGGATGTCGATGGAGGACGCCGTTACTGGCGATACTGCTGGATACGCGTCGTCCGCAGGCCTGCCAGACCATGGCGGTCGATGGAGTGCTGCCAGGCCAGGAATTCTTCGACGGTCAGGGTATAACGGTTGCAGGCTTCCTCGAGGGACAAGAGCCCCCCGCGGACGGCAGCAACCACTTCGGCCTTGCGACGGATCACCCAACGCTTCGTTCCCTGCGGAGGCAGGTCGGCGATGGTCAGGGGACTTCCGTCCGGGCCGATGACGTACTTCACACGCGGTCTGTACTGATCGGTCATCGTACTCTCACACATTCGATGCGATCACATCGAAAGCGAGATTACGGGCGCCGCCTTAAAATATGGCTAAACGTCGTCACAGAACCGATTTCTTTTCGCAGGGCCGGTGATGGACGCGGAAATTCCGCGGAAATCCGCCGCGCGAGACGGGCTCGGCGGCGAATTCGCGGTGGTCGGCGTGCGGCGGTGAGGGAGATCAGCTCGTCGGTTTCACCGTCTTGACGAGGTAGGCGCTGACCGATTGACCGTCGACGGTGAGCATCGGCGTGTCGCCGGTGAAGTCGACGCTCTCGACCACGCCTGAGACCTCGGACTTGTAGGTGACGTTGGTGCCGGAGGAGGTCTTGCCGGAGATCTTCAGCGTGTAGGTGCCGCTCGAGGCGAGGCTGCCGTCGTTGGTCTCGCCGGTCCAGACGAACTGGCCGTTGCCGGAGGAGAGCTTCTCGCTGGTCGTGTAGACCGTGTTGCCGTCGGAATCGACGACGGAGATGGTCGCGGAATCGCTCGCGGCCGAGGCATTGAAGTTCCAAGTCGCCTTACCATCGGTGTATTCGGCCGCCGAGGCGTCGACGGTCACCGTCTTGCCGACATAGGAGACCATCGCCATCGCATTCTGCACGGCGAACATGGTCTTCAGATCGGAGAGTGTGGAGTTCATCTTGATCTGCTGCTCGACCGAAGAATATTGCACGAGCTGGTTGGTGAACTCGGTGGCGTCGGTCGGGTCGAGCGGGTTCTGGTTCTGCATCTGGGTGACGAGCAGTTGCAGAAACATCTGGTAGTTGCCGGACAGCGCCGAGGCATCCGACGAGGACGAGCTCGAGCTCGACGAGAAGAGCGAATTGGAGGCGGAGGTGATCGACATGTTCGGGTCACTCCTCGATGGCGTGGTGCGCGGCCGCGACGTCGGCGGCCGGCGCCCTTCCCTCACACGCTGAGATCGATCCCGCCGACGCGGGCGGGACGACGGACGGCGGAACCGATCGCCGCGACGGCCGCCTCGGCGGTCGTGTCGTCGTCGGAGGTGGTGCGTTCGGATCGGGCCGCGGCCTCGCCGTAGGTGCGCCAGCCCTGGCCCGGATGGCCACCGGGCTGTTCCTTCAACGAGAACTGCAGACCGGAGGAGCCGACGTCGAGACCGGCGTCGGAGAGCGAGCGTTCGAGTTGGCGCTGGTCGCGCAGCATCATGTCGAGCGTCTCGGTGCGCTCGACCACGAGGTGGGCGCGGACCTCGCCGGAGGAGCGGACTTCGACCCGGACGTCTACGTTGCCGAGTTCGGCCGGCGACAGGCGGATGTCGAAGCGGCTGTGGCCGTCGCGCGAGCGGGTGGCGATGGCCTCGGGCAGCTCGGCGAGGGCGACGGCGGAGGTCGCCGAAGGTCCGACCTCGCGGGCCGTGGCGACGGCGGAGGTTCGGCTCGCGCCGAGATCGGTAAAGAAGGGGGAGGTGGTCGGGTCGAGGGTGGCGTCGGGCAGAGCCGCCGCCGTCGTGGGCTCGGCTCCGCCACGCTCGGTGGTGCTCGTGGTGGAGTCGCGGCCGGTGGCGGCCGTGTCCGTGGCGGGCAGCGCGACGGGCGTCGCGGGGTCACGGGGCGCGGCGTGGGGCGGGCGGGCGCTCGCGGCGAGGGGAGCCGTGTCACCGGCGTCGCGCCGCTCGGGTAGGGCACGGACCCGACGGCCCTCGCCCGAGGCGGTCTCGACGGTGGGCTCGTCGTCGGTGGAGGCGGTGGAGAGCGTGGACGTCGTCCGATCCTCGCTGCCGGACAGGACCTCGGTGCCGGTCGCCGTCGTCTCGGTGGCCGAGGTCGGAGACGTCGAAGTCGCGGGGGTGGTCGGGGGCTCGTCGGTCGCCGGGACGGCGCGGCCGGTCAGGCGGCGGAGGGCATCGGGCGTCTCGACGCCGGGCTTCGCCGCTGCGACGGCGGCGGCGAGGGCGGGCGGCAGCGGGGGCGCGGTGGTGCCGGAGGTGGTCGCATCGGCGGCCGCGGTCGAGGGCGTGGTGGTGTCGACGACGGTGCCCGATCGGGCCGTCGCCGCATCGGTCTCGCCGGCCAGAGCCGCGCCGAGGGCAGCAGCCGCGGTGACGGCGGTGGCGGCGGTGGCGGTGGCGGCGGTCGAGGCGGTCGAAGAGACCGGGGGCGTGGGCGCGACGGCTCCGACCTCGGATGTGGGGGCGCCGAGGCCGGAGGTGGGGTCGGAGGCACGCGAACGGCCGTCGGCGGCGGCGCCGAGGGAGGCGGTCGAGCCGAGCGAGGGGGAGATCGACGGCATCTGGACGGCGCCGAGCAGGGCGGCGAGAGCGGCGGTGGGGTCGCCGGTCGCGTCGCTCTCGGCGGTGCGGGTCTTGCGGTTGGTGTTCGTGGAAGTCGATGAGCCGGTGTCGGTCGAGGTGGTGGGCGTGGTGGTTGCGGTCTGGAGGCCGAAGAGGTCGGTGATGTTGCCGCCGACGGCGCCGATCAGCGTGGCGAAGAGGCCGCCGGCCTCACCGCTCGAGGCGAAGACGGAGGTCGCGCCGGTCTGTGCGGCGGTTCCCCGAGACGGGCTCGTGGCGGACGAGATCGTGTCGACGCTGGGCAAACTCTTCCTCCTGAACCTCGGAACGCAGGTCTCTCCGCCGGGAAATCGCAAGAGCCGGGCCAGAGTCGCGTGTGAACCGCAGCGAGCGGCGGCGATGGCGGTTTTCGGCCGAAATGCCGGCGTGGGGCGTCGGTTCGCGGCGAGTGCGGGACGGGGAGGAGGGGGCCCGGGCATCGATCGCCCGGCAGGGTCTGCCGGGTCGGGCAGGAGCTGCCGATCGCGGGTTCCGCCCGGCGAAGCGCTCGGGTATACTCGCCGGATGCCGCCGGCCCGGTCTCACGACCTCCGTCTCGTCCGATCGTCGTCAGGTTCCTGTCGCCCATGCCGAATTCCCTCGACCTTCCCGGTCGCCCCGAGGACACCCGTGTCGTCGTCGCGATGTCCGGCGGGGTGGACTCCTCCGTCGTCGCCGCGCTCCTGAAGCGCGAGGGCTACGACGTGGTGGGCGTGACGCTGCAGCTCTACGACCACGGCGAGGCGACGCATCGCAAGGGCGCCTGCTGTGCCGGCCAGGACATCCTCGACGCGCGGCGGGTGGCCGAGACGATCGGCATTCCCCATTACGTCCTCGACTACGAGGACCGTTTCCAGCAGGCGGTGATCGACCGCTTCGCCGAGAGCTATCTCGCCGGCGAGACGCCGGTGCCCTGCGTCTCGTGCAATCAGACGGTCAAGTTCCACGACCTGCTCGACACCGCCCGTTCGCTCGGGGCTCAGGCGCTGGCGACAGGGCATTACGTCGAATCGAAGCTCCTCGCTTCGGGCCACCGCGGGCTCTTCCGCCCGGCCGATCTCGATCGCGATCAGAGCTATTTCCTCTTCGCCACCACCCAGGACCAACTCGACTTCCTGCGCTTCCCGCTCGGCCATCTGCCGAAGAGCGAGACGCGGGAGATCGCCCGCTCGCTCGGGCTGCCGGTCGCCGACAAGCACGACAGCCAGGACATCTGCTTCGTGCCGTCGGGGCGCTACGCCGAGGTGATCGAGCGGCTGAAGCCGGATGCGGTCGAACCGGGCGAGATCGTCCACGTCGACGGGCGGGTGCTCGGCCACCACGAGGGCATCATCCGCTTCACCGTCGGCCAGCGGCGCGGCATCGGCGTCTCGGTCGGCGAGCCGCTCTACGTCGTCCATCTCGACGCCGATCGGCGGCGGGTGGTCGTCGGGCCGCGCGAGGCGCTGATGACACGCAGGCTTCATCTGCGCGAGGTCAACTGGCTCGGCGATGGACCGCTCGACGAGATCGGGTCGGACGGCCTGGAGATCTGGGCCAAGGTCCGCTCCACTCGGGCGCCGCAACCGGCGCTGCTCTTCCGCGACGCCGAGGGCGTCACGGTGGAGCTGATCGAGGGCGAGCACGGCATCGCGCCGGGGCAGGCGGCGGTGTTCTACGACGCCGGCGAGGGCGCGGCGCGCGTGCTCGGTGGCGGCACCATCGCCCGGGTCGGCCGTGGGGCCGATGCCGGCGATCCCGGACCCGACGCGGCCGCGGCCGCGGAATGACATCGGTGAGAGACCTTCCATGACCAGCCAGATCCCCGCCGGCGGCGCGTCCGCGTCGTCGACCACCCTGCCGGCCGCGTCGTCGGAAGCCGCGCCGCGGCTCGACGAGAAGACCATGCTCGCCGCCTATTCGCGCTGGGCGCCGATCTACGATCGCGTCTTCGGCGCGGTGTTCGAGGCGGGCCGGCGGGCGGCGGTCGACGTCATCAACGCCACCTCGGGACGGCTGCTCGAGGTCGGCGTCGGCACCGGCCTGACGCTGCCGCGCTACGGCAAGCAGCTTTCCGTCACCGGCATCGATCTGTCGCCGGACATGCTCGCCGTGGCGAAGAAGCGTGTCGCCGAGGAGAAGCTCGGCAACGTCGAGGCACTGATCGAGATGGACGCGAGCCGGCTCGCCTTCCCCGACGCCTCCTTCGACAACGTCGTGGTGATGTATGTCATCACCGTGGTGCCGCATCCGGATCAGGTGATGGCCGAGGTCGAGCGGGTGCTGAAGCCGGGCGGCGAGGCGATCTTCGTCTCGCACTTCGCGTCGGAGAGCGGGCTCTTCGCCCTCGTCGAGGAGTGGCTGACGCCGATCACCAAGAAGCTCGGCTGGCGGCCGGACTTCCCGATCTCGCGCATCCTCGGCCGGCCGGGGTTGGAGACGATCGAGGTGAAGCGCCTCGGCTTCCTCGGCCTGTTTTCGGTGGCGCGGCTGAGGCGGACGGGCGGTTGAGGCCGCCGCGGGACGGCGCCACCGGCGTCGTCGGTCCGCAGGTCGACGCCGGCACCGGCCGGGGCCGATGACCGAGCCGGTCGCGGCGGCGCTCCGAGGAGGACGTCCCGGTGCCGGAGCGCGCCTGGTCGAGGGAGACGGGTCCCGCTTCGCCTCGTTCGTGCCTCTCGTCCCATCGGGGCGGTTTTCCGCCGTTTCCGCGGTGGTGCGCGGCGGGGGCGTCGGCGGCGCCGTCGACGAGCTCCGGGGGCGCCTGCCGTTCTGGCAGTCGACTACGTGTTTCCACGCTGGTGAAGCGGTGGTTCGCGGGCATTCCGTCGCTTGACAGGGGGGTGGGGCTTTTCTAAAACCGCCCCGTTGGCTGGGTAGCTCAGATGGTTAGAGCGGAGGATTCATAACCCTCAGGTCGGCGGTTCGATCCCGCCCCCCGCCACCAAAAATTCTCGTTTCAGATCCGTCGGTTATGAAATCGCTCGTGGCATGCCGCGGGCGATTTTCGGTCTCGGTCAACACCGGGTCAACACCGAGGGGTGCGGCGGATCATGGCGCGGATCGCGGAGATCGACCGGCCGAGCAATCGCCGAACATCGCGGAGCAGTCGAATTGCACGTGGAATGATTCCGCCGGCAAATCCGGTTCGGTGCTCCGGGCCATTCGCTTCACCTCGATCGCCCTCCCGTGGCAGCTGACGAACGAGCGCTTCGAGTTCGTCGGCCTTGGTGACGGCTCCGAGTTTTCGGTAGGCGGCGGCGGCTTGGGTCAGCACCTCGGCCGCCGCATCCTTCTGCCCGGCGTGGGCGAGCAGTCTACCGAAGGTCTCTCCGACGACGGCAACGGCGTCGACCCGACCGATGCGGAGGAGGATCGCATAAGCCTCGTGGAGGCGATCGGCGGCATCTCGCCATTCCTGCCGTGCCAAGGCGATCTGCGCCAAACCCCATTGGGCGTTGGCGATCATATCGACGTCTCCGAGAGACTTGGCGGCTTCGAGTTGGTCGAGGCGGGCATTTCGCGCCCCGCCGACGTCGCCCTTTTGGAAAAGCACGTCGGCGATCTTGCCCCAAGTGATGGCGATGGAGCGCCGGTCGCAGAGCGCCTCGAACGCCGGCAGTTCGACCTCGCGGCGGATGCGCAGTACCTCGTCGACGTCGCCCTTTTGGAAGAGCACGTCGGCGATCCTGCCCCAGGTGACGGCGATGGAGCGCCGGTCGCCGAGCGCCTCGAAGGCCGGCAG
>ERZ1645187.449-NODE-449-length-40318-cov-25.759928_pt1 | contig 40318 bp, 28 predicted proteins | sample MGYA00575352_ERZ1645187 | MGnify/ENA primary metagenome ERZ1645187 (study PRJEB40837, sample SAMN11349314) | freshwater sediment metagenome | isolation source: river sediment | host: Sediment | place: India: Wazaribad , New Delhi | collected 2017-02-21 ... | reverse complement strand
CGGCGCGCCCCGCTGGCCAACCGTCAGCTACACCACCTCACGGGACACGATCCGAATACGTTTGGTGCGGCGAATTGCTGCAGAGTGGACACCGCTATCATCGGAAATCGTCGATCCTGACAAGGCGTCCGGTTGGCCCCCAATTCGCCTCAGGATGCGTCCAGGACAGCGAAACACCGAGAGACACCCAAAACAGTCTCCTGATCGTCCCATGTCAGGAAAAGCGGAAAATTTTCACAAAATTTATGTATATTGAATAATTAATGCGATTGAACTATTTTTAAAAAAGATTCGGCCCAGAAAGAATGGAGAGATGAAATGACAAATCCTCAAATGACCCTCAATTTTGCAAAATTATTGAAAAAAGAAATACTCGAGAAAGATCGCAAGTTGAGAAGCATAGGTCATTATAACATAATGTTTGCAGCGAAAATCGTGCCGTTGGGGCTGGCGCATTGTGCGGATCTGAGCACGGCCGCTGGCGCTATGGTCTTACTGTCTCGGTTGTTGAGCGATCCCGATAAGCGCGCTGAAATGGCGGAGTTGGGGAGAGCGGTCCTCGAGGTCTACGGCGCGCCCGAGCCGGGGTACGCCGATCCTGTCACCCAGACCGAGTCGTTTTCCATAGGGGGCGATGAAGCGGACCCCGCCGTCATCATCCATGACATCGGCGGATTCGATGTCATGCCGCTGACTACGGTCGACAGGGAGGCCGAACACGCAACGGAGACCAAGACCGAGATGGATCGCGACGTGGGCCGGGACGAGAGGAGGGCGCCGGTCGCGGGTGCGGAGGGAAAGAATGAGCGCGCGGAGGTATCGGGCGAGGAGCTTCTAGACCACCTGAAGGAAGGCGCATTCCCTAACGATAAGGGCCCGCCCCTCGCGGAGAAGGTCGTTTCAGCTGAGGAAAATGAGGAACTCCCCGACTTTTTGAGGGTGCCCAAACTGATAGAGACCGGACGGCAGGGTGTCGAACCGGCCCAACTCCTCGAGAATCCGAAGGGTTTCGGTAAGCGGCGGGATATTTAGTGACCAGTCTGAAATTGGCCTTCTTCGCAACTTCGCCGAATTGCAGAGCTTCGCCTCTCGCGTCGCGGCCGACGCCCATCGACCCAAAGCAGACGTTCGTCGTCCCAGCTTTTATGCGGCGCCCTCCGTGCCGGACGAATGGCGGTTCTGCGTTCTAGTCCATGCGTTCGCAGATCAATTGCGGGTTCGGAGTGTCGCGTGTGTAACCGCTGACGGCACAGCCGTCGGGCGCACGCACCGGCGCTTCATCGACGAGGCGATTCACCCAACCGTCAATGCGGCTCCATCGAATCGGCGTCGAGCAAGGAATCACAACCGATTCCATCGGTTCAACTCTTTTCCGGGCCAGCTCTCAAAATGCCGCGTTCCACGGAAAAACGGAGCGTACGACGAGGCGGTATAGCTATGTTTCTGTTCCAACTCGGGATGTCCTTACCGCGATGCGGAATCGTATGTCCGCAAGTCGGACATCGAGATCGTGACGGGCGGGCGATTCACTCTCGATGCGCCAGGAGAACGGAGCGTCCATGTGCAGCGTCCGATAGTCATCAATCTGCTCCGGCGCCGCCGCGATCGCCATGTCCAGGAACTCCTCCTCCTGGCACACCTCAAGGCCTCTCAGGATTCGTTCCGCGAGCGCCGGAATCGCCGACAGGTCGAACCGATACTGGCGGGTCGACCCGCCGCGATCCAGGGCTGGGCTCAAGGGGGGCTCATCCGGCCGATAGACATGGGTGAACCACGGCACCGCGGTCGAGCCGGCAACTGCTACATAACCGGCCATCGCCCGCGTCGCCGCCACGGCCGGGAGGGGCCCGCTCACACCGAAGGACACGTCGTTAACTGTCTCATCGAGCCCTAGAGGCAACCGCGCCTGGGCAATGTCCGTCAGGTGGGCCCTGAGCGTCCGTCGCATCGGCGGCGGCGTGAGTGGTGTCCGGAACCACTCCATCTGCCCGGCAGTGAAGGCGTTGATGAACGCTCCAATCAGGCCATCCGACTTGCCTTCGGCGATTAGCACATCAAAGCTCTCGGGAAAGAAGAGAAGGTCGCGGACAGCTCGGGCGGGCCGGTGCAAGATCTGCGTGTCGCTGTGCTGGGACAGCGTCCGACCGCTCTGCGACCGCAGTTGGTACTTCCTATCAGAGCCTGAATCGTCGAGCGCCACCAAATGTCCCGCTCGCTCGAGATCAAGCAGCGTCCCATGCCAGAAGGCGGCGGGGATCCCGGTGATACGCTCCAGGCGCCCGCCGGATATCCTGGTGATGGCGCGGTCAAGGACGAGGGCCTCAACGAACCGCTCGGTCGGCGATGTCGCGGAGCGGGCCGACCACGTCAAGTCCGTCCCAGGATAGTGGAGGTACGGCACCAGGAGGCCATAGAATGAAATTCGCGGGGAGTTTCCACCCTCTTCCGCTCCTCGCTTCGTCCACCGGACGTCAATGCGGTCAGTCATCGAAGGCCTCTTCGGTCGTATCGATCACATCACCGTCCTCGTCGAGACCTCTGAGGGCGTCGTCGTCCAGTCGTTTCTTGGCATCGCGGAGAGCCGCTTCAGAAAGGCGGTACGGAAGCCTGCGCTCGATGCCCGAATCCGGCGAGAGAAGCCAAGCGAGGAACTCCGCAGCCTTGTGATTCCCGCAGAGGTTCTCGACCGTGGTGCTGTGACCGACGAAGATGATCTTGCGCTTCGCCCGCGTAATCGCGACGTTCAGGCGTCGTAGGTCCTGCAGGAAGATGGCGAACTTGGGGTCCGGCAGGCCTCCGGTCGACATTCGCACCAAGCTGATGACGACAACGTCCGCCTCGCTGCCCTGAGCGCCATCAACGTTGCTGAAACGCGGTGGCCATACTAGGCCTGGGAGCTGGCCCGGCCCCTCTTCCTCCGAGAAGGTCTCGTTGAAGCGCCGTTCCATGAGATTGGTTTGCTTCTTGTAGATGGACAGAACCAAGATCGACACCTTGTCATCGGCCGGAGTTTCTGTGCCGAGCGTTCTGAGGATTTCGACGACGTGTTCGGCTTCCGCCGCGTTGGCCCAGCCCGTTCCGATGCTGGTACAGTCTGCGAGCCTGCCGAGCAGGGCCATGTCGACAAAATGCGCAGGCCGCGGGAATGTTGGGATCACGAGAGGCTGGATGACCCGCGCGGGATCCTTGACGTCCGACGTCAGATACTGGCCTTCGTAGACCGCACCGCTGACCAGATCCGCGATCTCGGCGACCATTCTGTATTGCGTCTTCAGCGTCGTGCGGAAGCTGCTGCTTTGCCCATCGTCTTCCGGTCTGCGCTCTCCCGAGCCATATCCCCGCTCGAAGAAGCTCCTCATGACGAACGTGGAGAACGCCCGCTGCAGTTCCTGGACCTGTCGGTTGCGATAGCTCCGAAGATCAACATCGTATTGCTGTCGTACATAGGTGTCTGCATCTGCGTCGGGACGCGGCGGCGGCTGCTCGCGATCAACCATGGCATACGCCAAGCTGAGCAGTCTCTGGCGCAGTGGCATCTCGCTCATGCGCTTGGTCCGTAGCGAAGGATCGGCCAAGCTTCCGTCCTGGCATCGGTCGAGCGCCCTTTGCGAGTGCAACGCGCCTGCCAGATCGATGACTTTGTTGATCTCGAACTGCTCACGGTCGCCACCCGACAGCCACAGGTTCTCCACCTGCTCGACAGCGACACGCAAACGCACGGTGTCATCATCGGGTGGGGAAGTCGCCTCGACGTCGGACGAGGCCGCCACGGACTCGGTGGCGCCATCTTGTCGTTCCTCGCGCTTCGCGCTGTCGAACAAGAACAGCGCGCAGAGGGCGTGGAAGTAACAGGAATCATTATCGTCGACGAATGGCGGCAGTTGCCGCTCGTCGCCCACCAGGATCCATCGGCGACAACGCAAGGCCGCTGTCACGAACTCGGCGTCGGTGACCCGGCTCGCTTCGTCGACAATCAGCGTGTCGAACGCCGTATGAAAGTCCGGCTGGGGTCGAAGGTTCGGCCGGCCCGCCGTCGCCCGTCGATCACGGACCATGTTTAGCCGGGTGGCGATGGCGTTGATGTTGATGGCGTAGAGGTTGATGTCGGAGAGGCAGCCTTCGACGAGATCCTCCAAGATCATCCTGCGCCGCGTGTCGTCCTCTGTATCGAGACCCATCGTGCCGCGCCAGATCGCCCGTATCTGGCGGTCCTCCGGCTTCAGCGTTTCCTCAGGAACGCCACCGGAGTTCAGCCCTTTCACGAGCGCGTCGACGATATTGTCCCAAACCGTCAGCTTCTCTGCTTTGCTCAGGTCTGGCCGGTTTCGCCCTGTGATCCGGGCGGCAAGGACCCCGTCGACATCCGCGACACGGTCGATGGCTTCGGCCAGAGGCTTATTCTGGGCCGATGCCAGGAGTATGCGTTCACCTCGCGCGGAAAGCAGCTTGATGAGCTCGCTGATCACCTGTGTCTTGCCGGTCCCCGGAGGACCTTTGATGAAGTAGGCGTGCGGCGTCCGCGCCGCTCGTGACACGGCCGTCTTCTGCTCCTTGTTCAGGATCATCGGATGCCGTTTGCGCCGCTCCATCTCGGCCATGAGATCCGTCACTGTCTTGCCCGGCTCGAACTGGCCCCGCAGCCGGTGCGGCGTCGTCACAACTTCGGCGAAGTCCTTATGCGATGCGGCCAGATTGCGCCCCTTACGGAGATCGTCGACCTGCCGCTTCAGGTCTATGTTCAGCTGCGGCGGCCGCCGGATCAGAACGATTTCGGCGCCGATCTCGTAGGGGCAGGTGAAATCCGCCGCCACGACGTCCGTGTCGAAGTCGGCGCCGGCCCGCTGCGGCCGAAGCAACAGGCAATCGCCGCTGACGACGTCGATTGTGTAGCGTGTTGCCTTGCCATTTTTGTCGTTCGCTTCGACGAGGCAACCGTCGATGAACACACCTCTCTCCGGGTGGCCGCGCAACGCGACGAGCAATGCGGCCTTCTCTGAGGGAACTTCCTGCGCGATCCGCTCCGAGACCTCGGGGAAAGATCGGCCGCTGACGTCGTGGCGACCGAGCACGTGCGCCGGGATCGACCACTTGGCCGGATCGTCGTGCCGATCAATGCCTGCGTCACGATAATCCAGAAAGTCGGAATATGTACTCGCAAACAGATAGTGATCGTTCAAGATGGGCTCGACCTGCTCTTCCGATGTCATCGGGAGGAGATCAAACGTGCTCAGGCGCAGCGGAGGCTCAAATACATGTAGCCCCGGCTTCACTTGAACCCGCGGCGGCCGCTTGCTCTCGCGTATAATCGTAGGGACCACGAGAGGCGTCCCCGGAGCGGGCTCCCTCGGGAAACTTGACTCGCGCTGGACGAACACCGCGAAATTGTAGGAGTAGACGGCGAAGTCGCTTGGGCGGCCCGGGCTCTTCTCAAGGCGTTCCACCGTGAAGCCCATCCGCCAGTCGGCGATTAGCTCCCCAACAGTCGGCAACTGAGCGTCCGACCTCCACATGTTGGGCTCGATCTCATAGGGGAGCTCGATGGCGAGTGTACAGACCGCCTCCACTGCACCCTTATCAAGCTGCACCGGCTCGGGGTCGTGCTGGTGCCTGACGGGTTTGCCACTCCGTTTGATGATCCGAACAACGGCCAGGAACGGGCGCCCGGACAGTTCGCTGACCGTCGGTCGAGCGATAACAGTAAGCGGCAGCCACTCGGCCGAATAGTCCAGGGCCAAGGTGCCGTTGCGGAAGTGTCTGGATTTCACTGGGACACCGTGCGGTTCCTCGGAGAAGTCGTCGACTTCGCCGTCCGCCGGCGCCCGCAACATCAAGGGGTGATCGAAATCCTCTATGGCGATGGGGCGGCGGCGCGCCCTGGTCGGCGAGCCCGCGTCGCGGCCCTTCGTTGCCCGTGAGGTCAATACGACAGGGCCCAACACTGGATCGTCCAACATCTCCGGGGGCAGCACGAGGGGCATGCGCCATTCGACGGAGAAGCAGGACGGAGCGAATTCAATCCCGCCGAGGGGGACGTCATTTCTCTGCCGGTGAACGCCCTGCAGCAGGTAGTTCATCGGCTCTTCTCCCTGGGCGGCGAGCGGGAGAAGCTCAAGCCCCGCGCCAGAGGCCGGAAGGAACAGCGACAGGCAGTTCGACTCGTCCTGCCGTGATACGAATCCCCCCACGGTACCCAGTTCCTCCCAGATCCCAAGCTGTGGCGGCAGGTCGATCCACGGAGGAACATGAATCGTGACAAGCGGATAGAAGAATACCGGCGTCACTAGGCGCGCCGGGCCGGTCGGCAGATTGCGTGTCGAGGAGCGCGGGTGAAGTCGGCGGACCTTGATGATATTGCCTCCGTCCTCCCGGTCGCGCCCGGCCTGACAGAACAGGTCCGCGCGTGGTGTGCGAAGCTGATAACGAACCCCGGTGGCCCAAGCGGTTGTCGCATCGGCCTCGGAGGCGTCGAGCATTGACAGCGTGTAGCCCTCGGCGAACTCCTCAAGCAGATCATCCAAGGAGAACCGTATTAGGCGATCGCTCAGATCCAGGATCCGCGTGAGGGGTAGTTCGATCTTCAGTTCAGGACAATCCGAGTTCAGCCACCGCCATTGGAGAATGCTGTCGCGGTCGACCCACTTTCCCTTTCGGCCGCTCATGATGCGCTCTCCTTCGCCGTAGTGCGACGCCGGCGGCTGTGGGACCGGGGTGGCTCCGCCTCATCCTCGGCGGAGGCGGGGTCGACAGGTGGAATATCGGCAACGCCACCGATGATCGAAAATTTTCGTATCTTTGGAAACGCCTTGATCAGCATGGAGCGCGTGGTGCGCTCCATGCGCGGATCGACTGGGGTGCCGATGGACAACTCGAAGACGGCCTCTGAGAGATCCTCTCGGAGGTCAACGAGAACGAGATCCGACCAGAAGCTCCGCACGAAGTGGACCAGTTCATGCATGAGCCTCGCACGGAGGTCGATCTGGAGTTCCTGGTCCTTCTTTGTCGCGACCAACGGAATGGCAACGAGGCGCCTGAGATGGAGTAGATCCGTTGTGATCTGCTTATGAAGGATGCCGTCCTCTAGGCTAAACAGGGACAGGTCCTGTTGTGCCATGAAGATAACAACGGCACTGTTCGAGGCGCCGACCGCGAGCCGCTTGTGCACGCGTGGCAGGAGACAGGGCAGGGCCGTCTCCACGAAGTTTTTGCCTCGCGCAGTTACAAGCGGTGCTTCCGGCAGTGCGCCAAAATCCTTCTCATAACGCTGGATTTCTGTCTCGCCAAGGATCACCACAACCAGAGCCGACTGCAGACTGTCCCGACGAAGTGCCTCGTCCAAGGAGTTCCCGTTCAGATCGACGGAGGCCTTCGTGAAGAAGTGAAAGTAGGGCACAGGCAGGAAATTCTTTGCGACCAGGTACCGCCGTCCAATCCGATCTTCAACCAGAAGGCCGCCGACGGTGACGCCGACGATCTTGGTTGTCAGCATCGTGCCCGGTACAACCTGTTCGGGCGGGTCGGCAGCCCACAGCGCCATGATATCGCCAATCAGTCCGCCCGCGCCGCTTTCAGAGGTTGTGAAGTCGAGCAACGCCGACGTCGACGGCAGCAGCGGGATTCCATCGCGGATGCTTCGTGGCTGACGGAGCCGGACATTTTGCCAGAGCAGAACCCCCAAACGTTCGCGCATCCGCCGGCGGTCAACCTCAGTGACGTCGGCCCTGTTCAATTCGACCTGCAGAACGGCTTCCAAGAGGAACCGGGTGTCGCGCGGGGCTGTTCGGTCCTTGTAATTGAGAGATCCGCCGTTTGCCCTGTAGAGCAGTCCGGAGATCTTCTCGCCGTATCGATCATAGCGTCTGGCGCGGGCAATTCGGTTCTTGTAGGTTGATGCCTCGAAGAGGTTTCCAAATTCACGGTGGAAGTCGGCTTGTGCCTCCCAAACAGAAATCAGCCGGCTTAAATCAAATGAGTCTTCCAGGAGAATTTCGACTTCCTCGAACCAGTCTCGGGCGCTGTCTCGCAGGAAGAAATAAAGCTCCCGTCGCGCAGACATTGTCTTGGCACGGTCGAGCATAGCCTCGGCAATTCTTGTCCACAGAGTGACGAGTAGATACTGCGCTCCCCCATCACCCAGGGCATCCGCCAATCGGCGCATCGGCAGAAACTCTCGACGGAGCCCGTTGAGTTCCTGTTCGATGATTCCGACATCGTCGGTCGCGGCGATGACAGTGAGAGCTGAGCGCGTCCGTAGACGCATCCGCAGTGAAACCACCGACAGGCGCGCCTCCGCGGAGGCGCGGCCGAGGGCCGACTCCGCGGCCGCGATGGTTCTTTCCATCTTGGCGATAGCAGCCGGGCCGACCTTTGCCAGTTGCCCCTCGTTCATCTCGCGGCGACCGTACCGCTCCAGCACTGCGATGATGGGGTCCTGGGATTTGTGCCGCGAACGCTTGACCGCCGCGATCAGGCGCTCCGGGATATTGAGGTCACTCAGATCTGGCGCCTCCAACATCTCGTCGACGGCGGCCGTCCGCTCGTTGGCTCGGGAGAGTTGCCCGAACTCGGTGAAGCAGGCGTCCATGAAGTCGGCTTTACCGTTTCGATGGCGCCGCCAGAGGGATGGCAACCAGTCTGGCCAACGAGCGTCACCCTTTCCCTGAATGAACCGATCCACGCGTGCGATCTCGCACAGGACATAGCTACGGCGCTCATCCGGCGGTAGTTCGCGCGCTAGCATTGTCAGTATCTCGCGCAGCTCAACCAGCCGATCACGATAGTCGCAAAGAGCGGCCAGTCGTTCGATAGCGCCGACCAGATCCACAGCAACTTTGGTCGCGGGGTTGTGGGTGTGGCAGGCGCTCAGTCGCTCGACGGCTTCCTCAGCAAAGGCCAGAGCGCGCTGACGGTCCTCGAACCCATCTGTCTCAGCGGTCGCCAATCGCGATTTCGCAACGAGCATCAGCCCGAGTTTTCTCAGCGCCCATAGGTGGATCTGGGACCGGGGCTGATCGACGTGGCGCCCGATCACGTTGCGCAGCTCGTCGATGAGCTGATTGGTGTATCGTGTCGCGTCGAGACCTTCCATGTCCTCTGCCGAGAACCATCCCGCCAGATTGGTCAAGCGCTCCATAGCACGCAGACGTAGCACCTCCACGGAATCGCGCAACGCCTCGGGCCAATCGGACTCCTGCTGGTCAACCATTGATAGCTTAAAGAAGCGTTCCTTCAGAGCGAGCGTCGTTTGGGCGTCGAGGTCGGGACGGCGGAGTTCCGCCTTGATACGTTTCAGTTCGTTCGCTGCATCGGCCGGCCGCGCGAGTCGGCTGATGGCCGCTTCGATTTTTCCAAGCCCAGTCTTTGCTATGTCCCTGTCAGAGTCGAGCGATCGGCGTCTCCTCTTGTTCCGGCCGGTCGACTTGATATCTACGATATAGGCTTCCGCCTCTTGCAGATCGATCTCAATCGCCTTGAGCTCGAGGGCCGAACGGACAATGCCGAGACGCCCCACCGCGGCGGCGCGAGCTGCCTTCGCCTCCCCCTTGGCGAAGTCGACACGGCGCTTGCGCTGGCCGGAGTGGATTTCGGCGAGGTTCAACCAAATGCGCAGACGCAATAGAGCGGCATGCGCCCGCGCCAAGGCGTGATCGCTCTTGGGGTCGCACTTCATCAGCGTTTCGTGCAGGGCCCAAAGATTTCGCACCGCGTCGTCTTCAGCAGACGATTGCGTCCCGGTGAAGTACCAAAAGTCTACGGCGCAGATGATGATCTCGTCAACACGGTCCCGGCGCCCGTTGAGACCTCCATCGTGCGCATCCGTAGCCGACTCCATGAGCGAGTAGGCGACGACCTCCTCCAGCGCGATGAGCAGTGGCGAGGTGTCGCCGGTAGGTGCCGTCAGCCTGTCCCCGCCATCGGGAGCTGCCGGCCCAGATCCGTCGTCGGCCTGATCGAGTTGGAGCAGGATCCGCGCAAATGTGACGCCACGGTCGACATCATCAATGCGCTGCGCCGCGGACTGGCTGAACAGATGTGCTAGGTAGTCGCCGATGAAGCGACGCCGTCGCTCGGCTATCTCCGGGCCGGCGCCGCTCAATACGACACGCCTCAGGAAGCTCGATTTGAAGCGTGCCAAGTACCTGTCAACGGTCTCGATCAGGGGGGTCGTCGACAGAAAGCGAGAGACGGTCATGTCGACCGACTCGGTAAACTCCTCCAACCCCAAATTCCGCGACCTTTCGCAGGCCAGGATCCTGACCAAATAGTCGCGTGGAAAGCATTCCCCGGCGACCGCAGCGGCCCACAACAGAAGCTTAAAAGTCTCTGGCAACCGCTCGACGGCCAACTCATAGAGGCGTCGGAATATCCCCTCGACGCCCGCGGCGTCACCTCCGGCGCCCCTGCCAAGGCGTTCACGTGCGCTCTCAAGCGTGATCTCGGACGGAGGGGCTCCATTGCCCTCGGTCGAGAGTGGCGTCCCACCGTACCACCCACTTAGAAACTGGATGATCTCTCGAAAAACAATCGGATTATCGCCGCCGACGAGGCCGTAGACGTAATCCAGAACCTCATCGGGGATGCTTGGGGCGATCTCATTGCGAACCGAAGAGAACAACTCCTCCTTCTGCGGTGGAGCGAGCTGCATGATGGTCAGCTTGGCTCCCTTAAATGTCTCGCTCTTTCCTAACTCGCTGAGTATTTGGTTGGTCGCTTGTGTTCCCTCATTGAGCGTCATAATGAGCAACAATCTACCAACATCTTCTTTTGTAAAAAAATTGAAGAATACTTGCCTAATAATCTGATCAAGCGCATCAAAATCGTCAATTGCAACAATGGTTGGCTTGCCTGTCTTGGGATTTGCGAAGAATCGCATTCGATCCAGCGCGGTCTTCCAAATGTAGCTTCCTATCTTTGAAAGCGCCTCTCGAATTTCGTATCGACTTCCGCCATCGATAGCATCGCGATACTCTTCAAGCAGCACCTCCAATGTTGAAAGAACCGGGGCTGCCATCACATCAAGTTTATAACCTGTATAGTCGCCCGTCTTTTCTATTATATTTTTAGTTATTTCTGATAATGCTTTGAATTTAACTATTCGCCAGTTTGTGTTTTTAATAAAATTATTAATTTTCGAGATGACGCGAGCGCGCCTCGAAACGCATGATACTACATCATTGTCATCCATTGATTGAATGAGATGTATCCATGGATTCTGAAACGGATCCTGGCTTCCCAGCGAGTTCCCGATATTGTAGTCGGCACCCGTAGCAAACCAAAAGAAGCTCGGCTTCCGACCGTTGAGACGGGGGCGCGCCTTGGCGAGCGCGAGTGTAGGGCAGTCTTGGCTGTGGCTGCGCAATGGTTTCCATTGGCAGTCGGCGGGCTGGACCTCTTTACCAGAGGGTCCCATCGATATCTGGCGCTGGATGAATTGCGCGACGGTCTGTGACTTCCCGCTCATGGCCGGGGCGGTTATGACCACCACATGCGGACCAAGCGGCTCTAGGCGTCGGCAGTCCTCAAACAGTTCATCTAGTCGGTCTTGAACTTCGCTCGGACTGATCCGGGAATCGTCACCCACCAACATCTCACAGGCGCCCCAAAGCAGTTCAGCGAGCTCTCTTAAAGAGCGAGGACGACCACAGATTGCGACGCGGCTGCGTAGACGACAAGATGCTTACGCATACGAAGCAATACGGTATCCCCATCGCCGAAAATTCGGGCTGACAGGCGAGTTCGTGACAGGGGTATCAGCCGATCGCCCACAGCGCTCCAGTTTCAGCGTTTCGCCGTCGTCGATCCGGAAATAGAGGGGCTGCCCGACGAGCGAGGCCTTCACGGTCGCAGACGTGAAACATCAATATCTTCGCCCCCAACGACTTCAGCACGTTCGGAGCAGGCTTTGTCTTGGACCGAACGAATTTCTCGCTGAACATAGGCCACAACGTGTTCAGCGTCAGTGATCTCGTGGCTGAAAGGTCGAAGAGCGAAGGGCATCTGAGCGCCGACGCGATACTGGCGTCTCCCGCGGTCCGGATTTCCAGTGTTCTTGCTTCCCTGCTGCGTCCGGATCGAGTCGCATGGTTCTCGTCGCCGGACGGCCGCCAATTCATCCTGATCGGCGAAGGTAGTTTCTACCGCGGAAAACTGCAATATTTGGACTCTCAAGCGCAAACCTGCGCAGACTCACGTATTTGCACCGCGCCATAAATAGTAGCAGATTGCTGGGCGCGCGATTGCTACGCGGGCGAAGCTGACCTTGCCCGGGGAGATGTCCTTGTTCTGAACTGGATCCGTCGACAAGAGACGGACGATGCGGAAGAACAGGTTCATCGATGAGCAGATCATCGGCATCCAGAGAGGGCATCAGGCGGGAATGCCAGTGCGCCAACGGCAAACGACCGCGAGCGGCACAATGCGGTAGGCGACGGCCTGCGACCCGAAGCGGACATTTCCGCCGTGTGAATGGAACGGTAACTTTGCGCCCCAACTTTGCCGTTCGCCAGCGATTTCCAGCGCTCGGAAGTGGACATCCAAATCTGACTGGGTCCGGGATTCTTTCCGATGTCGCTTGATAACGCCCGTCCAGCGCATGTGTTTTCATTTTCAGCTAGTTGACCGTATCCTGCTTGCGCTTAGCGAGGATGGCATTGGCGCGGGTAGCGAAGCCGTCGATTCGGCTGAACGCGACGATCCTCGAATTGTCGGTCACGACCGGGAAGCGCGACACTAGCATGTGCTCGACCGCCTTGTTTCCAAGATGCGCCGTCAGCACGCCTTCGCGGTCGCGCTCCTTTGCCAGCGCCCGCTCATAGGCGAGCACAAGGTTGCGATTGTAGCGCGCGAAACGCTTGGGGTCGCCTTCGACCCATTCGAGATCGGTCATATTATTCTTGCACTGGACGTTCCAGATCATGCCGTCCCGAAGCGTCACAACGTCGAACTCGTGGCGGTCGATCCGGGTGATCTTCTGCACTTCGAACCCTTGGCGTTCAAGCGCGTCGGCGACCGCCTTCTCGAAGATGAAGCCGGTACGGATTTGATAGCGTTTGGATCGGTCGAGGCAGCGCGAACGCCAATAATAGATGAATCGGCTGAGCAAGCTCACCGTCGACCGATATATCCCGTCGACGAGAACAAACGGTGCATAACTGTCGAGATTAGTCGCATAATCCGCAGAAGGCCGCACCAGCGCCGCACGCAACCGGGCGGAGAGCTCAAGTGTGTTGAGCAGCCGTTCGAGCTCCTTCGGCTTGATCGCGACCCAGAAATCCCGCTCGACAAACTCGCGCGAGACCCGGCGGATAAAGACGGCGGCGGGGCCGAACTCGGTCGCGGCCAGATCGAACTCGCCATAGGCTGCCTCAGCCGCGATGATGTCGTTGCGCAGCTCGGCCGCGGAAAACAACCGATCCGACGGTTGCGGCTCGCGCGTCGCTAGGATCGCGAGCGCGGCCTTGGTTAGCGGCATTTCGGTGATCCGGGCGCGCTCGGGCTCCAGAAAGTAGTCGTCGAGCATCGCCAGTTCGCTATCTGGAGCATCGGGCAGCCCGAGCTGCGCGCGCGCCGCCTCGATCAGCAGTGCCTGTTGTGCGCCCACGATCTGGAGCGCCTGCATTTCGATCAACGGCACAAAGATGTTGAGCGTATCAAGCGGATCGACGCGCTGCCGTCCGCAGCAGGCCGACGGAAGCGTGTGCAGCAAGGCAACGAAATGTCGCCGCCGCGATTGGAGATAGCCAATCATCGTGCGGACGCTCAGAAAGCCTTGGGCCGGCTCGAAAAGCCCGTGCTGGGCGAGTGCGGCACTGATCGCCGCGCTCTGCATCATCAGATTCTGGAAGCGGTTCGCGAAGGTCTCGCTGAACTTCGTGACTAGCCGCGGCCGAAGTGCCAGCAGCGGGCTCGGATCCCAGAGGAGTGGCGGCAATGCGAGATTGTAGAGCCGAGCTTCGAACTCGTCGTCGTCCCAATCGGCCATCGGAAGATTTATGCATTCCTCAATCGCACGCAGCGTATCGAACCAGGCGAGCGTCGCCGTGACCGGATCGTAAGGCGCCAGGCCATTTACGATGTTGGCGGTGTTCGTATCGATGACCCATTGGGGATCGATGTTGGCAGTCGGGTCCGTCACGGTGGGGTCTCATCCTGAGTCGCCGCGAGGCCGTCGGCGACAATACCGGCATCGGGCTTGCGCATTGCGCCGATCCACCGCTGGACCTGCGCGCGATTGGCGCTGGTGATCGGATAGGCGCGCGCGGCGATGTCGCTCGCCGCGCCGGGGCTGATGTCGCTGGTCGTGACGACCAGTCCGGCGCCGGCGCCCTCTGCGAGCACATCGGCGTAGAGCGCCTTCACGACGACACGCTCGATTTTGCGTGTCTGGCGTTTGCATTGGACGATGACTGCCGGCGGTGCGCCCGGCGCCGCGCCCGGCTGCCAAAGACGCACGTCGATGCTTCCGTCATTGCGGCCCGGTCCGAGCTGGACATCATAGCCTTCGCGCTGGAACCATTCCGCGGTTAGGCCCTCAAACTGGCGCCAGTGGATGTCCCTCAGGCGCTCGGGGTGGCTGCCCAGATAATTCACGAAACGTTGGTCAAACCACTGGTCGCTCGCTGCGGGGAGCTGCTCGCTTTCGAAGAGCGCCGTCAGCTTAACTAGATCATCGAGCGGGACGTCCCGCGTGAAGAATGGCGAATATGCCAGATCGAACGCCATCGCCTCGAGCAGTGCTTCCATCGCGCCGGCCTTGCCCGCGGTCCGCTCGCCGAGCTCTTGGAAAATCGCCGCTTGCCCCTCAGCGCCGCGAACCCGCAGCTGCAGATAGTGGTTGGCGACCGCTTCGAGTGTAAGCAGTTCGTCAGGCGCGTATAGGCTACGCCAGCTAGGAAGCAGAGCCATGAACCGCATGCCAAGGGTCTGCATTCCCGGCTTCGCTGTTGCTCCAAGCGCGAACAGCAGGTCGCCGACCGTGATCGCGTAGTCCTCCGCCGAAACCCGCATCGCGACGTCCCGGGTCAAGCCGTCGTGCAAGGGGCTATTGGCGGGCAGATGCGCCAGCAAGTCGGCCTCGTTCAGCGCGAAACCCGAGCGCACGCCGGCGTCCTCGCCGAGCGCCGTTCGGAAGGCAAAGGATGGCATGAGAATATGGCCCATCGGCTAAGCGTGAGCAGCGATTTTAGATTTGGCAAGTAGGCGCTCGTCAGCTTGCACCGCAATTCTGCTACGAACCGGACATTCCCCTTGCTGCACGATGCGGCCGACGGCCTGCGACCCGAAGCGGACGCGCAGCCGGACGCATACTGACTGGAAGCGAGCGCTGTATCTGAGACAGGACACAGCGCCCCCTCCCCCCATACACACTCAATCGAGGTAGGGGGGTGGGAATTACAAAGCGCGTTCATACGTCGGATTGATTTGCCGGCCGCTTTGCGCCTCATGACAGTCATTCTGTTGTCGGCGTTGCCAATCGGATATGCTGCCGCCTTGGCTAAGCGCTTTCCCGGCAACCATATTGCCCGCTCAGGGAACCGTTATGAAGATTGGCCGCAATCAACCCTGCCCCTGCGGTAGCGGGAAGAAGTATAAGCACTGCCACGGCAACATCAGCGCCGACCCGTTCCGGTTTGACAGTGGCAGCAACTTCCAGCGCATCCAGGCCAAACAAAGGATAAGGGAACGCCAGCAAGGAGAAGGCCGCCCCATCATCGCCTTCAAGCACGGAGAGCGGCAGTTCGTTGCCGTGGGTAACCGACTGATGTGGTCGGACAAATGGAAATCCTTCCCCGACTTTCTGGGGGATTATCTCAAGAGGGTCGTCGGCCCAGATTGGGGGAATACCGAAATCAAGAAGTCGTTTGAAGAGCGCCATCCACTGATGCAGTGGTATGACGCATACTGCCGCTACCAGCAGGAAGTCATCAAGAGGCCTGGCACGCTCGGCAGTTACGAAATCGTTGGCATCGTCGCCTGCTATCTGGGCGTGGCATACAGCCTTTATTTGCTCGATCATAACGTCGAACTGCAGGCCCGCCTGCTAAATCGCCTGAAGGACAAGCGGCAGTTCCAGGGCGCCTATTACGAACTGCTGATGGCGAACGTGCTTATCCGGGCCGGATTCAAGCTGACCCTGGAAGACGAGACCGATGGCGCGACCAAACATTGCGAGTTCGCGGCGATTTCATCCAAGACCGGGAAAAAATACTGGGTCGAGGCCAAGATGCGCGGCGTTGCTGGCATTCTCGGCCGAACCAATGAGGATGGTGGCCCGGACGGGAAGCCTCTCGGGTCGCTCATCCCGCATTTGAATGCCGCCTTGGCAAAACCAGCAACTGACGAGCGCTTGATATTCATCGACCTAAACGGCGAGCTTCCCGGCGATACCGGAGAAGATAACCGCCCAGCCTTCATCGAGGCGGCGGTCAAGCGCCTGACAAGATATGAGAGCGAGGGTAAGGCGGAGGGGAAGACTGCCTATGTCTTTGTCACGGACATTGCCTGGCACCGATCTCTGCTGGGGCATCCCTTGGCGGTGGTGGCGCCGTTCGGCCTCGGTTTCCCAGACTTCAATCGCAGCGGTTTCTTCCGCATGTCGGAGCGGTACATGCAGGATCGAAAACATCAAGACGCAATCCGTATCGCCGAGGGATTCACCTCTCTGACAAACTACCCTTCAACCTTTGACGGCAAACTGCCGTCCGAGGCTTATGGAAATTCGCAGCGGGTGCTGATCGGAGAAATTTACGACTTCGGCGGCGACATCGGTGTGGGACTGGTCACAGCAGCAACGGTGATGACGGAAGCCAAGCATGCCGTGTTTGGCGTTACTCGGCTTTCGGATGGGGTTTCCCAAGTGATCAGGAAGCCTATGACCGACCTGGAACTGGCCGACTACCAACAAAACAGCGATGTATATTTTGGTCGGATCGAACCAAAGCAGAAGGTGAACAAGACGCCATACGAGTTTTTTGAGTCTTTGGTCGAAATTCATCTGCCCTGGAAGACGGAACAAATTCTAGACAAGATGAAAGGCCATGCAGATTACGAGAGACTGAAAGAGCTACCACACGAGCACCTGGTCGCAGTTTATTGCGAAGGATTGGTGGCGATGATCCAAGAAACGCAAGCCTGAAGGGACAACAAGCCTTCCGCTTAATTGGATTGTGGGGAAATTCAGCTGCTACTTGGCCAGAAGCGGACTGTCCGCTTCCGGCCCCCAAATCGGTCATCAGCCGGAGCGCTGTAGGAAAACGCCCACGCCCTTACCTCGGGCGTGGGGGAGCGGCTGCTATCGGCGCGTTGCGGAAGCCCACCACCCGGTGGGGGGGGTATCCCACCGAAAGCGCTTGAGCGCCCCAACCCACCCCGTCCTGTCCAACGGCCCTTCTCTCGGATCCATATCCAGGGGTCTTCGCTGGGGATTGCCCAGGCAGTAGTATGTAGTTCTGGTGAATGTATATGTTGGTGAAGATTCGTTAACCCAGAATCATGTTGTCTGATTCTTCTTTAATTCGATGGTTTACTTGTGTTGTTGATCTTCGTATACTGACAGCAGATCGAGGTCGTCTCGATCCTCGGGCGAGCCGCTTCTTCGGGAGCGGCTGCCGGAAGCGTTGCACCGCTCGCCGGCAGCCTGACCACCAAGTCCACCTGTCTTTGCCAGGAGGAATCGATGGCTTCTGCCACTATCGACCGGCGCCGTTGCGCCGTCCATCTCCGTGTCTTCACCCCGCCCCTGATCTCTGATCGAAGCCACGTCGACCGGCCGTGTCACCGCGCGGCGCCGGGCTAGCAGGCTCGGCCCGAGGCCGTCGTCGGCCTCTCGGTCGTCGAGGCTCGTTGCCTCGGCTCGACCGTTTCCTCGATCATCTCTTGAATTTGGGGCCGACCCTCGACGGGTCGGAAGGTGAAGTCATGTCTTTCCATTTTGATCCAACCGGGGCGCTTTCCAGCACCTCTCTCTCCTCTCTCGACGTGCCGAAGGTCATTCTGGTGCCGGCGGCGGCGTTCGGATCCCTCGGGGCCGTCCTCGGCGGTCGTGCCGAGCCGGGAGTCTATGTCCTTCACTATGAGGACGTGCCCGGCGGAGTGCGGCGCTATATCGGTGCTTCGGGCCACGACGTGATACGTCGCGTCCGCTCCCATCTCCATCCGCGGGCCGACGGCATCATCGGTGTCTGTCTGATCGTCGGACGGGCCAAGCCGATGGGGGCGGACGAGGCCTTCACGCTCGAGAGGATCATTCACCAGGTGCTCCTCGAGGCCGGGGAGCACCTCAATCGCGGGCTTCCTCATGGGGCCCATGTCTCGAGGGGTCGGTACGCGAATATTCGTGTCCGTGCCGGCCTCCTCGCCCTCGACCTCGCGCGCCTCGGCGTGGTGTCGCCTCAGGCGGGTCTGCGCGCCCTCGTCGCCGGACCGCGAGGGTACCGCCGGGGGCTCGACGGTGATCGTCACCCCGATCTCGCCCGGGCGAGGCTGACGACCAAGGAGGCTTCGGCCCTCGTGATCATCGACGCCGATGGTCACCCGCATCTGCAGCCGGGATCTTCGATCCGGCGGCGCTGTTCGTCTCAGATCGGGTGTCCGACCCATGTGGCGCGCCTCGAGGCGATCTGGGGTGGGGCCGTCTCGGACGACGGCCTCGTCCTGCAGCCGTTGGCCTTCACCAGTTGGTCGGGCCTCTCCCGTTTCGTGCTCGGCGCCCAGGCCGGAGGACCGGGTCAGTGGGTGCTCGCCAGCGGGGCTCCCGTCACGACGCGGAATACGCGGCTCATCCGCGAGGTCATCCTTCGCATGAACGCCGATCGGTCGGCCCCGGTGGCCGAGATGCGGGACGAGCGTCGGGTGGAAGAACTCGGCCGTTCTTCGGAGGGTTACGAGAGTTCCCCCTTGCCCGCGGTTCATGCCGATGGCGACGACCTCACCAACGGGGAGGGTTATCGTCATGACTGAGGAGACCCATTCTGAAGCCACGAGCATGACGGCGGCTCTTCGTCAGAAACCGTCCCTCGATCGGATCCTCGCGAGTGCGGCCGTCTACTTTGCCACCAGTGCGGCGGTGAGGCGTCGGCTCGACGCCGAACCTAGCCTTCTCGTCATCGTCCAGGTGCCGGAAGTGGCTTGGATCGCTCCCATGGCGAAGGTCCTCATGAAGGACTTCGCTTCGATCGCAGAGGCACACAGCGCCTCTCCGCCCAAGCGTGGGGGAAGCTATGATGTGGACGCCGGGGATGTCGCGCGCCTCGTCTCGGCCGGCCGCTCCGTCGCCGTCGTCACCACCGATCCCGACGTGGCGATCCCCGATGCTCTCCGTGTGGCTGCCGATCTGACGATCGTCGTGGGACCGCTGACCGCCCGGGTCGTCCGGCGGGCCGCCCGACAGTTCTGCGGGCTGCACTTGAGGGCCCTGCGAGATGGCGATCTCGCCGGTCTCGCGCTTGAGGATATCGTCGCGGCGATCCGCTGCGGCGCCTTGGGTCCTGCGACCCTTCATCGTGTCCGGCGGGCCGCCAAGCGCAGGGAAGGCCTGCTCCCCGGGCTGGGGGACGGGCCTCGTCTCGACGACAACGGCGGCCTCGATGCCGAGGTCCTAGGCTGGGCACGGCGATCGGTCGAAGACATCGCCCGGATCACGGCCGGTGACCGAGGAGCCGCCCTCGAGTCGGCCCTTCTCGTCGGCCCGCCGGGTACGGGTAAGACGATGCTGGCCGGTGCGATCGCCAGGACGGCCGGAATCCCGATGATCGCGACGTCGATCGCGGCCTGGTTCACGCGGCGAGAGGGTGCCCTCGGCGACGTCGTCCAATCGCTCGAGGCGGTCGTGCGGCAGGTCGAACTGATACCGGGGCCCTGCGTCCTCTTCATCGACGAGATCGATGCCGTTCCGGATCGGACCGTCCTCCCGGCCCGAGGCCTCGACTGGTGGGGGCCGGTCGTGACCGGCCTTCTCCTCAAGCTCGACAAGCTTCGAACTCGTCGGCCGGCCGTCCTCCTGATCGGGGCGACCAATCTGCCCGATCGGCTCGATCCGGCGCTCGTTCGGCCCGGTCGCTTCGATCGGCGCCTCGAGATCAGGCCGCCCGACGACGAGGGGCTGCTCTCGATCCTCGTGACGCTGGTCGGAGAGGATCTCCCGCGCGCCGATCTCGCCGAGATCGCTCGGGTCGGTGTGGGTGCGACCGGTGCGGCCGCCAAGGCCTGGGTCGAGGCGGCTCGGGGTCGGGCGCGTCGCGAAAGGCGACCGCTCCGAGCCGAAGACCTCATCCACGAGGTGATCCCGGAGGATCCGCGTCCGGCCGATGCGATCCACACCATCGCCCTCCACGAGGCCGGTCACGCGGTCGTCGCCGAAGCTCTCGGTCAGCCCGTTCATCGGATCTCCTGTCGATCGGGTCGGGGGACCGATGGAGAGACCGCCGTCGGCAATCTGCCGGCTCATCCGACCGCGCGGGACATCGAGGTCGCTCTCGCGATCGCGATGGGCGGCAGAGCAGCCGACGAGATCCTCGGCCACGGTGCCAACGCCGGCGCGCTCGCAGACCTCGATACGGCTACGGGCCTCGCGGTGGCGGCTCGCCGGACGCTGGGGCTGAAAGAGAAGCTCGCGCATCAGGATCCGAAGGTGGCACGCAGGAGCCTCGCGACCGACCCCGATCTCGCAGCCGAGGTCGAGGGGGATCTGCGACGTGCCCTCGATCGGGCGAGGGAGATCATCACGGAACGGCGCGAAATCGTCGAAGAGGTCGCGCGGCGGCTCGTCGAACGGCGGGTGCTCTCGGGGGGTGAGCTCAGAGCAATGTTGCTCGGCTCCGCAGTCGAAATGGGGGCTGAGAAGCCGACTAAGGGTCCAAAGCCGATGCGAAGGTCGGATTTCGACGCCGAATGCCGAGATGGCCCCGACCTCGACTTGAACCGCTGAATTTTCCCCCGGAGAGCCTCGGGGAGCCGAAAGTCTCCCCGAGGCTCGATTCTGTCCGAGTACGAATTCTTCGCGGAATCGATCGACATCGGCCTTACATCGATCTTGCGAATTCGATGTCGCAATGGGAAGGTACCAGCCGATGTACCAATGCAGGTACCAATTTTCGATCACAACAGCGAGCCCGCAGCGCGTGTCATTGATTTGATTGTGGTATTTCAATTTATGACGGGGAGTCCCACCCTCTCCGCCATTCCCTTCCGAACTTTCGATTCTCGATCGCTCTTCGACGATCCGGCGAAGTGTCGGGTGCCGTGAGCGGCGATCGACTGCGCGCTCCGACCTCGGCTCCCGGGATGGGCGCCGCATCGGATCAGGCCTCCGAATGGGCGCGATCGACGTCGCCGCAGGGCCGGCCGGCCCCCGTTCGGCGCCATCGACGATCGGTCCTCCCTCATCATTCCGCCGCAGGCCCCATCCCGCCCGAGCAACCGCCGGGTAGGAGAAATTCGGGCTATCAAAGGCGAGAAACATGCGCTAGTCCAACGCTCGCAGGGAAACTTGCCACGAGCCGTCACGACTGAGCCTATCGGGATGAAGATGATGACCTTTGTTCTCCCCAACGGGGCCGAATACTTTATCTCTCTGCAGAGGACGCAATATCAATCATCTCTCATGAAGACGGTCAGAAAGCTCCTGCCCGCCGATCTGGTCAACGGTCCGGTGTTGCGGATCGTCGAAAAATATCGGCGCGATAAAATTTCTTCGATGTATCACGCCGACATGGTCCGCGAATTCCAATCCATCGAAGCCTTCGTCAATCCGAACACCACCGACATTCTCGACATCGGCTGCGGAATCGGGGGGATCAACGTCCTCTTCTGGCAGAAGCTGAAGGGGAACGTCGAACTTTCGCTGATGGACAAGACGAGGACCGATGCGATCTATTACGGCTTCAAGTCGGATGCGGCCTTCTACAACGATTTCGGCCTGACCGAAGCCTTTCTCGTCGCAAACGGCGTGGAGCGAAAGAAGATTTCGTTCAACGAGGCCGGCAAGGGACAGATCACCGCGATCGGCAGGAAGTTCGATCTGATCGTCTCGCTCATCTCCTGGGGATTTCATTATCCGCTCGATTATTACCTCGAAGAGGCGCTGGCGGCGCTGAAGAGCGACGGATGCATCATTCTCGACCTGCGCACGGGCAGCGGCGATCTCGAAGGCCTGCGGATGCGGAACGACTGCACCGTTCAGGTCATCGCCGACTTCGGGAAATACATGCGAATCCGCATTTCGTCGAAGCCTCAGATGTGACCTGAGACGCTCGAGGATCGGGGAAGGAAGACGAGATCATGAAGGTAGTGATCCTTGCCGGCGGCCTGGGAACACGTATTTCCGAAGAGAGCCACTTGCGGCCTAAGCCGATGATCGAAATCGGCTCGCGGCCCATCTTGTGGCACATCATGAAGATATTCTTCCATCATGGCTTTTCTGACTTCGTGATCTGCCTCGGCTACCGCGGCTACATGATCAAGGAGTATTTCGCCAACTACGTGCTGCATTCCTCTGACGTGACGATCGACGGCACTTCGGGCGAGATCACCTTTCACAACAGTCAGGCCGAGCCCTGGCGGGTGACGCTGGTCGACACCGGCCTGAACACCCTCACCGGGGGCCGGCTCAAGCGCATCGCGGACTACGTCGACGATGAATTCATCGTCACCTACGGCGACGGGGTCGCCGACGTCGACATCCGTGCGCTGGTCGACTTCCACCATCGGATGGGCCTGGAAGCCACGGTGACGAGCGTGGTGCCGCCCGGTCGCTACGGCGCGATCCGCACCGAGAACGGGGTGGTTCGCGAGTTCGTCGAGAAGCCGCCGGGCGACAACGCGCGGATCAACGGCGGCTTCTTCGTGCTGAAGAAATCGGTGCTCGATCGCATCGAGGGGCCGGCGACCGCGTTCGAGAACACACCGCTCGAGAGTCTGGCCGCCGACGGTCAGCTCGCCGCCTTTCAGCACGACGGGTTCTGGCAGGCGATGGACACGTTGCGCGACAAGAACCTGCTGGAATCCCTGTGGGAGCGCAACGTCGCGCCGTGGAAGATCTGGTCATGACCGGGTTGGCCGAGGTCTTCGCCGGCAAGCGGGTCCTGGTGACGGGGCATACCGGGTTCAAGGGATCGTGGGCGACGCTGTGGCTCTCGCGTCTCGGCGCCGAGGTATGGGGCCTGTCGCTGCCGCCGGAGGCGTCGCCGAACCTCTTCGACCTGCTGCCGCCGTTGCCGGCCGGACGCTCTTTCCTGAGCGACATCCGCGACCGTGACGCGGTCACAGAGGTCGTGACCGGCTGTCGCCCGGACATCGTTCTCCATCTGGCGGCACAGCCTCTCGTGCGACGCAGCTACGGCCAGCCGGTGGAGACCTTCGCCGCCAACATCATGGGGACGATCCATCTCCTCGACGCCCTGCGCCAGACGCCGGAATGCCGAGTGGCGCTGATGGTCACGACGGACAAGGTCTATCGCAACATCGACGGGACGCAGCGCTTCCGCGAGGACGATCACCTCGGCGGCCACGATCCCTACTCGGCGAGCAAGGCGGCGGCCGAACTGGTGATCGAGAGCTATCGTTCCTCCTATTTTTCCGGCGGCCCCACGAAGGTGGCCTCGGCGCGGGGCGGCAACGTGATCGGCGGCGGCGACTTCTCCGAGGATCGGCTGGTTCCCGACATCATTCGGGCGATCGTCGCCGAGCGGCGGCCGTCCATTCGCAATCCGGCCTCGACACGTCCCTGGCAGCACGTGCTCGACTGCCTGGGGGGCTATCTGCACTACATCGCCGCGCTCGCGACCCGGCCGAACCCGCCGACGGCGCTGAACATCGGTCCGAGACCGGATCAGCGCGACATGCCGGTCGGCGAAGTCGTTCGCGCCATGTTGCGCGCGCTCGGGCGACCGGCCGACTGGCTCGAGGAGCCGACCTCGCTCCTGCCGGAAAAGGCGACCCTGAGCCTCGATCCGAGCCGCGCGACTGCGACGATCGGGTGGTCGGCGGTGTGGGACTTTCCCACCGCGATCGAGCAGACCGCGAAATGGTACGAGACGTGGCACGCCGGTGGCGACGTGGTTTCGCTGATGCATCGACAGATCGAGGCCTACGAAAGGAGCGAGTGTGCCCATGACCGTTGAGTGTCGTTTCTGCTCCAGTCGTCTCGACCGGGTCTTCGCCGATCTCGGGCGCACGCCCCTGTCCAACAGCTATCTGGAGCCTTCCGAGGCGGCGATCGCGGCGGAGAAGTCGTTCCCGCTGAAGGTGATGGTCTGTGACGAATGCCTTCTCGTCCAGACGACCGAGACCGTGCCGGCGGAAGAGATCTTCCGCGACAACTACGCCTATCTGTCGTCGACTTCGACGAGCTGGCTCGCCCACGCGGCGCGCTATGCCGACGACATGACGCAGAGGTGGGGACTCGATTCGCGCTCGATGGTGGTCGAAGTCGCCTCCAACGACGGCTATCTCCTGCGGAACTTCGTGGCGGCCGGCATTCCGGTGCTCGGCATCGAGCCGGCGCGCAACGTCGCGGAGATCGCGGTCCGCTCCGGGGTTCCGACCCGGGCGGAGTTCTTCACGACCGCGTTCGCGCGCAGTCTCGTCGATCAGGGCATCCGCGCCGATCTGATGGCGGCCAACAACGTGCTGGCGCATGTGCCCGACATCGCCGACTTCGTCGGCGGCTTCGCCGCACTGCTGAAGCCAGAGGGAGTGGTGACCTTCGAATTTCCCCATCTGCTGCGGCTGATGCAGGAAACCCAGTTCGACACCATCTATCACGAGCACTATTCCTACCTTTCGCTGGTCGCCGTCGAGAAGATCCTGGCATCGCGCGGTCTGCGGCCGTTCGACGTCGAATTCATCTCGACGCACGGCGGTTCGCTGCGGCTCTACGCCTGCCACCAAGCGGCCGCGCACCGGCCGACGGATCGGCTGGCGGCCTTGAAGGAGCAGGAGCGGGAGGCGCGGCTGGATCGGCCCGAGGGCTACGACGGTTTCGCCAAGGACATCGAGATCGTCGTCGCGGCCTTCCGGCAGTTCGTCGCCGAGGCGCGCGCCCGGGGCGAGACGATCTCCGCCTATGGTGCGGCGGCCAAGGGGAACACGTTCCTGAACGTCTGCGGCATCGGCGCGGGTGACATCCGCTATGCGATGGACCGGGCGCCGACCAAGCAGGGCAAGCTCCTGCCGGGCAGCCACATCCCGGTGTTCGCGCCGGAGCACTTCGACGAGAACCCGACCGACTACGTCGTCATTCTGCCGTGGAACATCGCCGACGAGATCAAGGACGCCATGGCGCGGGTGCGCCGCCACGGCACGCGCTTCGTCACGGCGATTCCGGCTCTGGCCATCGACTGACGAGCAGCGGATGGGTTCCGTTGCGGTAGGCGTAGTAGAGATCGAGGTAGCGCTGGCAATCCGGGTATTTGGCTCGGACGCCGCGCCGTGTCGACGTCTCGGCGGGTAACAGCCGCCGCGCGAGGCCGTTCACCCGCCTCACCGCCCGCAACACCGGGCCGAACGGGCGCAGCAGGTCCACCCGGTGACGCTTCGGCTCGTCATAGCTTCTCAGCACCGGGACGACGCGACGCAGGAAGGCGGTGTCGCCGGCCCAGGCGGCGCGCATGGCGGCCTGACGCAGGCCCTTGCCCCAGCGATTGCGGACCATGGTCGAGAGTTCCTCGGCCGCTTCGGCTTCCAGACCGTAGCCGCTCCGGGTCTTGTCGATCCAGGTCTCGACGCCGGGGGTGTTGTCGAGCACCGAGGCGTAGCCCGATCGGTGGGGGGCGGCGAGATCGTAGGTGAAGATCGCGCCGACGTCGTCGAGCAGGACGTAGGCGTGGCGGGCGGCGTGGCGCAGGGTGAAATCGATGTCGGCGGCGATGCCGCAGGCGAGATCCAGTTCGCCGACCTCGCGCGAGACGCTGGTGCGATAGACGATGCCGGTCCAGGGCGGAACGCCGATGCGGGCGAGGTGGACCAGACCGGAACCGGCCGGGAAGCGGCCGGGCACGAACTGCTTCGAGGGATGGCCGCCGATGAACTGCCCGTCGCTGCCGACCCGCACCACCCGGGTCGCGGCGAAGGCGAGCGAGGCATCGGCGCTCAGTGCGGCCAGCGCCTTTTCCAGAAAATTCTCGACCTGAAGATCGTCGTCGGAGAGAAACGCGAAGTATTCGGTATCGACCTTCGCCAGACCGTATTGGAAATTTCCGAAGGCGCCGATGTTCTCGGGGTGCCGATGGTACACCACCCGCGGGTCGCGAGCGGCGAGCCACTCGCAGTAGGCGCGGGTGTCGTCGGTCGATGCGTTGTCGAACACGGCGATGCGGAGGTTCTCGAAGCTCTGCGCGCGGATCGAGGCGAGCGCCTGCATCAGATGCGGCATTCGATTGTAGGTGGGCACCACAACCGTCACAATCGGATCGGACACGTCGTACTCTCCCGAGGTCTCGTGCATCAGCGCCTCAACGGGCGTTGCGAATCCGCGCGTAGGTCTTGCGCAGACGACGCCCGAAATCGCGAATCACCGCGCCGGTTCGACTGACGATCGACTTCTTCTTCCGCTTGCCGAGAACTCCCGTCATCTGAACATTCGGAAAATGTTCATGGACGTTGGCGAGGGCGATGCGGTCGAATTCCGGGCCCGGCAGGTAGGACGACAGGGCATGCACGCCGGCGGCCGAGCATTCCGCACAATAGGAATGCGCCATGCGCCGGCGCTGGATCTCGTCGAGCGGAAGCTCGAGGTAGTCGCCGATCTGGAAGCGGGACTGGTCGAAGACGCTGCAGCACAACATCACCTTGCCTTCGTGGGTGATGGAGACCCGGCTGGTCTGCAGGAGGCAGGGGGAATCGACATATTCGCGGCCGATCTCGAGGGCCCGGTCGAGGGGCAGCGCCAGACGGGCGAGCAGCTCGCGATCCTCGTCGGTGATCTCCGGGCTCGCCAGACCGTCGCGGGCAATGGCGATGTTCTTCTCGGCCGGCATCATGAAGGCCCAGACCACATCGAAACCGAAGCCGTACTTCTTTGCGAATTCGCGCATCGAAGCTTCGTCGTCATGATTGTTCAGATATCTGTGGTATATGATCTTCAACGTGGTGCTGGAGCCGAGGCGCTTCTTGGCCTCGGCCATGGCGATCATGTTGGCCTTTACTTTTTCGATATTGCCGCGCTTGTGATGCCTGCCGTAGACGTCCTGCGTAAATCCGGAAACCGAGATCCGGATATAACGGGGTTCGGCGACCAGAACCTCGTCGAGGTTGCGCATGACGTTGAGATTGGTGCTGATCCCGCACTGGACGCCGTATTTGTTCACACGGCGGATCATTTCCGGCAGGCGCGGGTGCAGGAAGGGTTCGGTCCAGTTGTAGAGGCCGATCACCGGCAGGCCGCATTCGCGCACGGCCTTCTTGACGATCTGCTCGAGCAGGTCGGGGGACATGAACCCCTGGGGCTGGCTCGAATAGTCGGAGTTTCCGACCGGACAGCTCGGGCAGCGGAGGTTGCAGCCGCCGACGATGTCGATGTCAAACAACCATTCCTTGGTCATGCAACCTCCCTGACGCCGAACACGAGGCGCACGTACCAGCAGGACCGAACGGCAATACCGTCACGGTGACGGTGGACCAACTCGAGAAGCCAGCTTGATAATGAAATCGCGGCCGGCATTCAAGCCGAGCTGCGACGACGTGCACTCCAGTGTTCGAGCCGGCGATCTCCCTTCGACGAACCCGGTTCGACCGACCGGATCGCCGGTGATTACTTTCGCAGGTCTGACGCCAATCGCTCGAAGGCATCGGCGGCGGCGTCGACGGAGAAGCGTTCGAGACCGTGGTCGTCGGTCTCGAACGGTTTCGCCAGAACCCGGCGGATCGCTTCCGCCAGGGCCTTCGGGTCGGCGACCGGGGCGAGGCCGTCGGCGAGCGGGCCCGTCAGGATTTCCGAGGGACCGGACGCACAATCGGTGCTGACCACGCGGCAGCCGCAGATCAGCGCCTCGACGAGGACGTTTCCGAACCCCTCGAAGTCGGACGAGAGTACCAGGGCTTGCGCGCGAGCCATCCAGGCATAGGGATTCTTCTGAAATCCGGGAAGAACGACACGCTCCGAGAGCCCTCGCTCTTCGATCATCTTCACGAGAGCCGCATCGGGGGTCGTCAACATCACCAGCCGGAGATCGGTCTCCGCCTGCGCAAACGCATCCAGCAGGACATCGACGCGCTTCTGGGCCGTGTTGCGGCCGACGAAGAGCAGATACTTCCGGTCGGGGAGACCTTCCACCGCTTCGGCGGCGGCGGCGCGGACGGCGTCGATGTCGAAGGGATTGTAGACGACCGAGATCTGCTGCCGATCGACCCGGAACTCGGCGACGAGGTCGTCGGCGACGCCCTTGGAGACGGCGATCAGGCGGCGGCCACGAAAGAGATCGACGAATCTCCGGCGCCGCCGTTCGGCCTTGCCGGGCCGACCGAGCGAGCGCAGGGGCGCGGACAGGGTGTTGTGGACGTGGAAGACCGCGCGGTGGTCGCCCGCCAGCGCGACCACCTCCCAGGCGTAGGGCAGAGAGGCGACGAACAGATGGTCCGGCGTCTCGGTGCGATCCAGCTCGCGCAACTTCCTGCGCAGCCGCCACGCCATCCGCAGGCGGGCGAACCAGCTGCCGCTGAGGCGCTCTCCCTTCGGCAGGAGAACCTCGAGGGTGATCCCTTCCGGCACCGCGTAGTCGACGAGATTCTGGCACACCACGAGGCGGACCCGATGTCCTCTTTCCATCAAGCGGCGGGCGAGGGTCAGAACGACACGTTCGGCCCCGCCGCCCCGCAGATCAGGAATGAAGAACACGAACCTCATCTGAACAGCGACCGCTTCAGCTTCGAAAATATCTCGGTGACCTTCGCCAGCATTTCGAGCGCCGAATAGTTCCGGTCGGGCCGATAGGGCAGGAAGGTGAGACTGAAGCCGTAGCCGCGCCCGTCGACCAGGGTGTCGAGCCGCTGCTCGGGCGGGATGAACTCCATGATGTCGGCATCGACCACACTGCCGAATTCGGCCCAGCGGCGATCGTCGCTGAACTGCGCTTCGGGGAAGTGCCGGTCGACGAAGGCGCGCTCGTCCTGTCCCGGATAGAGATCGTGGATGAAGACGCCGGCGCAGCGGCCGGTCGCCAACACGCGCATGGCGAGGCGAACGGCGCGGAAGGCCTTCGGTCCGTCGATCAGCACGTAGTCGTCCGATTTCACCAGTTCCGGCAACAGCTTCCGACTGTCGCCGAAACGCAGGTCGACGTTGGCGTGGGAGCCGAGGCGGGACTGCGCGACGGCGACGTCGGGCGAATTGGCGTCGAACTCGATGCTGATGATCTGATTTTCGGGAAAAGCGAGCGACAACATCAGAGTGCTCTGCCCGCGCGCACGCCCCGACTCGATGATCCGGCCCACCGTCTTGGAGCGCAGGACGGAAACGAGAAAGAGCATCTCCGAATGCAGGATGCCCTTTATTTCGTAGGGCGACGCATTCGCCCACGATTTGAACTGCGGCACTATTTCGCTGCCGACCCGGCAGAGTTCTTTATAGTTCACGGATACGTCCTCAGTCGGAATTCTGCAGCTCAATTCATGAGCAACTTATACGGCGCTCGGCCCCCAAAGGCAACGACGGAAGCCTGCTTCGACCCGCATCCGGCGACGACCGACGAATACGTCCGCCGCTGCCGTTCCGCACACGCGGGCCGAGGGTCGGCCCGGCGATCGCGGGGCCTCACCGCGGTTGCAGGTCGGCCACGTTCGGCAGGGCGCGATCACGGTCGGACAGGAGGGCCACCGGCAGCGGCCAGGCGACGGCGAGGGTGGGGTCGAGGGGGTTGACGCCGGATTCGGCGCCGGGGGCGTAGGGCACGTCGTGCAGGTAGAGCAGTTCGCAATCGGCGACGAGGGTCTGGAAGCCGTGCGCGAAGCCCTTGGGGATCAGCAGGGCGCGACCATTGTCGGCACCGAGGCGCTCACCGTGCCACTTCAGATAGGTCGGCGAGTTCGGGCGAAGATCGACCGCCACGTCGAACACCTCGCCGCGGATGCAGGAGACGAGCTTCGTCTCGGCATGAGGCGCGCGCTGAAAATGCAGGCCGCGCACCGTGCCGGGCAGGCGGGTCAGCGTCTGATTGATCTGGGCGATGGCGCCGTTTCCGCCGAAGAGGGCGAGTTCCTCCCGACAGAAGAAGCGCGTGAACCAGCCGCGCTCGTCACCGGCGCGTCGGCGGTCGATGCACTTCAGGCCTTCGAGGGGCGTATCGTGGATCGTGAAGCGGTCCATGGGTCTCTCTGTCGGGTTTCGCCGGCGTCACGGTATGCCACCGCGGTGCCGCCGACGGTCGCACGGTGCACCAACGGCCCGATCACCCTCGCGGGTGGTTCGGGCCGAGCGGCGAAAAACCGGGCTGGCGACGGCGCCCATCCTTGATAGAAGGGGGCGGAGTATCGTCAAGAGGATCCGTGATGCAGAGCCACCCGTGCCCGGTCTGTGACGGTGAGAGCCAGATCGGCTTTCTCGATCGCAAACGGGTTCCCATTCATCAGAACTTCGTCTTTCCCGATCGGTCGGCGGCGCGGCAGGCCCCCACCGGCGATCTGGACATGCGGGTCTGCGTGGACTGCGGTTTCGTATTCAATCACGCCTTCGATCCGGAGCTCATGGTCTATGGCGAGGGCTACGACAACACGCAGTCGAGCTCGGCCTTCTTCGAAGCCTACATGGACGATCTGGTCGCCGATCTCGTCGAGAATCGCGGGGTGCGCGACTGCACGATCGTCGAGGTCGGCTGCGGACGCGGTCAGTTCCTGCGGAAGTTGGTCGAATACCCCGGCGCCGGCAATCGCGGTCACGGATTCGATCCGAGTTACGTCGGGCCGTCGAGCGATCTCGACGGGCGCATCCGGTTCCACAATCGCTATTACGACGAGACCTGTGCCGACGTGGCCGCCGACGTGGTGGTGTCGCGCCACGTCATCGAGCACGTGCCGGAGCCGCGCGCGCTCCTGAGTGCGGTGCGGGCGGCCCTCGCCCGATCGCCGCAGGCGCACGTGTTCTTCGAGACGCCCTGCGTCGAATGGATCCTCCGCAACCGGGTGATCTGGGACTTCTTCTACGAGCATTGCTCGCTGTTCTCGGCCGACTCCTTGGCGACGGTGTTCGAGCGCAGCGGTTTCGACGTGGCGAAGGTCGATCACGTCTTCGGCGGCCAATATCTGTGGCTCGAGGCTCGGGTCGGTCCGATGGGGCCGAAGCCGGCGCGCGGAGCCGCCGGTCTCGCCGAGCTGGCGCGAGCCTACGGCGCGGCGGAGAAGGACCTGCTGCGGATCTGGACGGAGCGCCTGCAGGGGCTCGCCGCACGCGGGCCGGTCGCGCTCTGGGGCGCCGGGGCGAAGGGGGCGACCTTCGCCAATCTGGTTGATTCCGACTGCCGGCTGATCGATTGTGTCGTCGACCTCAATCCCAACAAGCAGGGATGTCACATCCCCGGCACCGGTCATCCCATCATCTCACCGAACGATCTTCCGCGAAGGCAGGTGCACAGCGCGGTGTTGATGAATCCGAACTATCGCGATGAAAACATCCGATTGCTGAGCGCCGGCGGAATCGAGATCGATCTGGTCGATTGGAGCATGTGATGAAGTATATCCTGGATACCGACGCAGCGACGCTCGTCATCGAAGACCGCGGGCACAGCGAAACGTTGGATCTCTACTCCGATGCGGCCTTCGAGGCGATCTCGCGGGAGTGGGTGCGGGTCGGTTGGAACCAGAAGTACCAGTATACCTTCACCTGGATGGGGCGGCCGATCATTCAGCTGCCGGAAGACATGGTGCGGATGCAGGAAGTCATCTTCAACCTGAAGCCCGACGTCATCATCGAGACGGGCGTCGCGCACGGCGGTTCGCTGATCTTCTATTCCAGTCTGTGCAAGGCCATGGACAAGGGCCGCATCATCGGCATCGACATCGAGATCCGTCCGCACAATCGTGCGGCCATCGAAGCCCATCCGCTCAGCGATCGCATCACCCTGATCGAGGGCTCCTCGGTGGCGCCGGATGTGGTCTCGGCGGTCAAGTCGTTGGTCGGCCCGACGGAAACGGTGCTGGTCATCCTCGATTCCGACCACAGCTACGCCCATGTGAGCGCGGAGCTGGAGTGCTACGGCGGCTTCGTCACGCCGGGGTCCTACATCGTCGCCACCGACGGCATCATGTACGATCTCGCCGACGTGCCGCGCGGGACGCCGGGATGGGCGACCGACAACCCCACCCACGCCGCGCGGGACTTCGCCGCCGAGCACCCCGAATTCGTGATCGAACAGCCGGCCTGGGCCTTCTGCGAGAGCACGCTCGACAAGAACATCACCCATTGGCCGGGTGCGTGGTTGCGCCGCCGCTGAGGTGACGTTCGTTCCGTCGCCGACCTCGTTCGACCGGGCCGATCGATCGGTCCCGGCCGACGGCCTCGGCTTCATCGAGGCCGTCGCTTCTCGCCGCCGCGAGGTGAAATTCGATCGCGACGGCGTTCGCTGTCGCATCGTCGTCGTACGAACATGCTTTCTGCCCCCACCGCCGACGAGCGCGTCTCGTCACGTCTCACGATGTACGGTGCACGGGGGTCCCCTTGGCCAACGCTCTTCTTCACGACGCCGTTCACGCCAATCCGCTCGCTTCCGGGCGGGGGGTGCTCGAGCGCCTGTTCACGTTCGCCTTTTCGGGTCTGGTCTATCCGCAGATCTGGGAGGACCCGCGTGTCGACATGGAGGCGCTGCGGCTCGGGCCCGACAAACGGATCGTGACGATCGCGTCGGGCGGCTGCAACGTGATGAACTATCTCACCCGTGGCCCCGAGCGCATCACCGCCGTCGACCTCAATCCGGCCCATGTCGCGCTGCTGCGCCTGAAGCTCGCGGCGATCGGTGCCCTGCCGACCCATGAACAGTTCTTCCGTTTCTTCGGCCACGCCGACGAGACCACCAACGTCGCGCTCTACGACCGCTTCGTCGCGCCGCAACTCGACGCCGAGAGCCGCGCCTACTGGGAGAGCCGTCGCCCGCTCGGCGGTCGCCGCATCGATCTCTTCGCCCGCAACGTCTACCGCTTCGGCCTGCTCGGGCGCTTCATCGGCGGCGTGCATCTGATCGCCCGGCTCTATGGCAAGAACCCGCGCCGGATGCTGGAGGCCTCGAGCCTCGAGGAGCAGCGCCGCCTGTTCGAGGAGACGCTCGCCCCGGTGTTCGAGACCCGTCTCGTGCGGTTCCTCACCCGCATGCCGGTGTCGCTCTACGGCCTCGGCATCCCGCCGGCGCAGTTCGCCCATCTCTCCGAGGCCTCGGGTGGCGACATGGCCGGTCTGCTCAAGGGGCGTCTCGAGCGGCTGGCCTGCGACTTCCCGCTCGACGACAACTATTTCGCCTGGCAGGCGTTCGGCCGCGGCTACGACCGCGACAAGCGGCGCGCCGTGCCGCCCTACCTCCTGCGCGATTCCTGGGAGACGGTGCGCGACAACGCCGGCCGCGTCGACGTCCATCACGCCTCGATGACCGACCATCTCGCCACCCGGCCCGAGGCCGATCTCGACGGCTATGTCCTGCTCGACGCGCAGGACTGGATGACGTCCGAGCAGATGACCGACCTGTGGCGCGAGATCACCCGCACCGCCCGCCCCGGCGCCCGGGTGATCTTCCGCACCGCCGGCGAGGACAGCCCGCTCGAGGCCGCCCTGCCGGCCGAGATCATCGGTCGCTGGCACTACGACGCCCGCGCCTCGAGCGAACACACCGCCCGCGATCGCTCCTCGATCTACGGCGCCTTCCACGTCTACACCCTGCATTGAGGCAAACGGCGATCGGCCCGCGGACGCCTCCCGCCGGTCGATCGCCGCGCGACCGCCCCGGAGAGCCGCTGCCATGACCGATCGGACGATCGACGCGGACGACCATGCCGCCGGCATGGATCGGATGTACCGCCATACCCGCCACGTCTACGATCTGACGCGGAAGTACTATCTCCTCGGCCGCGATCGCCTCGTGCGCGAGCTCGAACCGCCGGCCGGCGGCAGCGTGCTGGAGATCGGCTGCGGCACCGGGCGCAATCTGCTCGCCGTCGCGCGGCGCTACCCCGATGTGCGGCTCTACGGCGTCGACATCTCCGAGGAGATGTTGAAAACCGCCCGCGCCGCCATCGCCGCCGCCGGTCTCGCCGAGCGCATCACCGTCGCCCGGGCCGACGCGGTGACGCTCACCCCGGAAACCCTGTTCGATCGCGCGCGCTTCGATCGGGTCTATTTCTCCTATGCGCTGTCGATGATCCCCGATTGGCGGGGAGCCTTCGTACGCGCGAGCGGTCTCCTCGCCGAGAATGGCCGGCTGCTCGTGGTCGATTTCGGCGATTTCGGCGGGTTGCCGAAGGTCGTGAGGGCCTTCATGAGGTGGTGGCTCACCCGGTTCGGCGTCACGCCGCGGGTCGATCCGGCGGCGGCGTTTCACGGCAGGAACGACGCCCCGGAGATCGTCGAGCGCGATCTCCATCTCGGCTATTCGAAACGGGTGGACGTTCACGCCCGGCGCGGCTGACAGCCGGTCCGTCGCCGTCGGCCCGGTCGTCGCCGCGGACCTCCGAGAAAGCCCGGAAAAGTGCCGCTCTTCAGCGCCGGCACGCGTTGCCGCCCGCCTTCTCGGGCCTGCCGCCAAAGGCATCGCCGGGTTCTCGGGAGGCCGCCGGACGACCTGTTCCACCTCTTCGCGGATCGCATTCCAAGGAAACTTTTTTTCTTTTCAGTTGACACCGCGCCGACCCGAGCCCTACGATTGGACAGGATGAATTCATGGGCAAAGTCTTGGGGCAAGGCATGTCGGTCGATCTCGCCACTGTCGCCGCGGAGCGCGGCATCAAGTATTTTCTGATCTCCTACGTCGATCTGTTCGGCCACCTGCGCGCCAAGCTGGTGCCCACGGCGGCGATCGGTCAGATGCAGAAGAACGGCGCCGGTTTCGCCGGTTTCGCAACGCATCTCGACATGACCCCGGCCCATCCCGACACGCTGGCGGTGCCCGATCCGGCGAGCCTGATCCAGCTGCCGTGGAAGCGGGAAGTGGGTTGGCTCGCCGCCGATCTGTGGTGTGACGGCGCGCCCGTTCCCGATGCTCCGCGCAACGTGCTGAAGAAGCAGATCGAGAAGGCCAAGGCGCTCGGCCTGCAGATGAAGACCGGCGTCGAGTGCGAGTTCTTCCTGCTCACCCGCGACGGCCGCGCCATCGGCGACGCCGCCGACGAATATCCCAAGCCGTGCTACGACCAGATGGCGCTGATGCGCCAGTTCGACCTGATCGAGAAGATCTGCGACGGCATGCTGGAGCTCGGCTGGCGGCCCTACCAGAACGACCACGAGGACGCCAACGGTCAGTTCGAGATGAACTGGGAATACGACGACGTCCTGGTCAGCGCCGATCGCCACGTCTTCTTCAAGTACATGACCAAGACGCTGGCCGAGCAGGCCGGCTACCGTGCCACCTTCATGCCCAAGCCGTTCAACGACCTGACCGGCAACGGCTGCCACATGCACGTCAGCCTGTGGAAGGACGGCGTCAACGTCTTCGACGATCCCGCCGGTGAACTCGGGATGAGCCCTCTATCCTACCGCTTCCTCGGCGGCGTGATGCACTCGGCCGCCGACCTGTGCGCCATCTTCAATCCGACGGTGAACTCGTTCAAGCGCATCAACGCCTCGATCACCGCCTCCGGCGCCACCTGGTCGCCCAACACCATCACCTACACCGGCAACAACCGCACCCACATGGTGCGCATCCCCGAGGCCGGGCGCTTCGAGTTCCGTCTGATGGACGGCGCCACCAACCCCTATCTGGCTCCGGCCGCCCTGCTGATGGCCGGCCTCGACGGCATCGCCAACGACCGCGACCCCGGCGAGCGCCTCGACATCAACATGTATACCGACGGCCACAAGCTGCAGAACGTGCGCAAGCTGCCCTTGAACCTCCTCGACGCCCTGCGTCTGATGGAGAGCTCGGAGGTCGCCCGCGCCGGCTTCGGCGACGCCTTCGTCGACAGCTACGTCAAGCTGAAGATGGAGAGCTGGAACGCCTTCATGTCGCACGCCTCCACCTGGGAGCGCCTGCACACCCTCGACGTCTGACGTCCGAGGTTTCTTCTCCCCCGTCCTCGGCAAGCGCCCGCGCCGGCCGTCTCGCTCCCCCGAGACGGCCGACCCTTGCGCTCGCCTCGGATCGAATGCCGGATCGAAGCCCATGTCCGCCCCCGAGACCGCCAAGAAGACCTACGTCCTCACCATCTCCTGTGCCGACACGGTCGGCATCGTCGCCGCCGTGTCCGGCTTCCTCGCCGGACTGCGCCTGTTCATCACCGAGTCCTCGCACTACGGCGACACCGAGACCGATCGCTTCTTCATGCGCACGGTGTTCGAGGTGGCGCCGGGCGGTCCGACCCTGCCGGCGCTCGAAACCGCCTTCGGCGAGATCGCCGCGCGTTTCGGCATGGAGTGGAAGATCCACGACACGTCCGTCCGCCCGCGCGTGCTGATCCTGGTGTCGAAGTTCGATCACTGCCTCAACGATCTGCTCTATCGCTGGCGCACCGGCTCTCTCGCCATCGACATTCCGGCGGTGGTGTCGAACCACCCCGACCTGCAGCGCGTGGTCGAGTGGCACGGCATCCCGTACCACCATCTGCCGGTCACCAAGGAGACCAAGCGCGCGCAGGAGACCAAGATCCTGGAGATGATCGATCGTCTCAACATCGATCTGGTGGTACTCGCCCGTTACATGCAGGTTCTGTCGGAGGACATGTGCGCGGCGCTGGCGTGGCGCACCATCAACATCCACCATTCCTTCCTGCCGAGCTTCAAGGGCGCCAAGCCCTATCATCAGGCCCATCGTCGCGGCGTGAAGATCATCGGCGCCACCGCCCACTACGTCACCACCGATCTCGACGAGGGGCCGATCATCGAGCAGGGCATCGAACGGGTCGATCACACCCTGACGGCGGAAGACTTCGTCGCCATCGGCCGCGACATCGAGAACGTGGTGCTGGCGCGCGCCGTCCAGGCCCACGTCGAGCACCGGGTGCTGCCCAACGGGTCCAAGACGGTGGTGTTCCGCCGCTGAGGCCGGGCGATGCGGTCGGCGAGGCGCGGCGGATCGGGGCGATCGGGCGGGCTCGCGCCCGGCTCGCTCAGTTCTCGCCGTCGCGGCTGTAGACGATGACCGAGAGCAGGCGGATCGGGAGCTGCTTCAGCTCCTCCGGCCCGTGCGGCGCGTCGGCGTCGAAGAACAGGCTGTCGCCGGGGCCCATCTCGTAGAGCTTGTCGCCGTGGCGATAGCCCACCACGCCCTCGACGATGTAGATGAATTCCTGACCGGCGTGCTGGAAGATCGGGAAGACGTCGGAGGTCTCGGTCAGGGTGACGAGATAGGGCTCCACCACCAGCGACTTGCCGATCGAATGGCCGAGCAGGTGGTACTGGTGGCCGGCACGGGTGCCGCGGCGCTCGATCGCCAGACCCTCGCCGGCCTTGACGTAGGTGGCGTCGCGCTGCTCCTCGAACTTGCGGAAGAACGCCGTCACGGGAACGTTGAGGGCGCCGGAGAGCGCCTGCAGAGTGGCCAGCGACGGCGAAGTCTGGCCGTTCTCGATCTTCGACAACATGCCGGCCGAAAGACCGGCCTGCCGCGACAGATCGGCCACCGTCATGCCGAGCTTCTGACGGAACTCGTGAACCTGCCGGCCGATCGCCACTTCGAGCTTGTTCTCGCGCGCGCCGGTGACGGCATGCGGATTCTGCGATTCGTCCTTCATCTCGGCTCCCGACCGTTCGGCACGCGCGGCGGCGTGCCGGCATCGAATTTATAGGGAGAACCGGCCGGGTCCATCAATGCCGTTCGCGCATGACGTCGGGCCGCTCCTCGGCGGAAATTCGACGGGCTCAGCGTCCGGCCCCGCGTTCCTGGCGCGGGGCGAGGCCGAAACGGGCGCGGTAGCGGCGCGAGAAGTGGCCGGTGGCGACGAAGCCGCAGGCGACCGCCACTTCCGCCACCGACAGGTCGCTCTGGCGCAGCAACGCGCGGGCGCGGTCGAGGCGTACGCCGAGGGCGTGTTCGCCGAGCGTCGTGCCGAGCTGTTCGGCGAAGAGGCGATCGAGTTGACGCGGGGTGACACCGGCCACGGCGGCGAGATGCTCGCGGGTGGGCGGGGTCTCGATCTCCTCCTCGATCACCGCGAGGACGCGCAAGAGGCGGGGATTGGCGGTGGCGTGGCGCTCCTGCAGCGACTTGCGCTGCTCGTCGTCGGCGGAGCGCGAGCGGCCGTGCAGGTACCATTCGCCGACCCGGGTCGCCAGCGCCGTACCGTGCTGGCGGGCGATCATCTCCACCGTCATGTCGAAGGCGGCGAGGCCGCCGGCGCAGGTGATGCGGTCGCGATCGAACACCCACAGGGTGCGCTCGAGGGCGAGATCGGGGAACTCTTCCAGGAGCGGCGGGATGTGCTCCCAGTGGATGGTGCAGCGCCGGCCGGCGAGCAGGCCGGCGCGCGCCAGGACCCAGGCGCCGCCCGACATGCCGCCGACCACCACCCCGGCGGCGGCGAGCGCGCGCAGGCGGGCGAAGGTCGGGCGATGATCGAACAGAGCCGGATTGCCGCCGGCGCACACCAGGAGCACGTCGAGATCGCCGGCGGCGTCGAGATCGAGATCGGGCGGTACGGCGATGCCGTTGGAGGCGGTGACGGTGGCGCCGTCGATCGAGAGATGGTGCCAGAGGTAGAGAGTGCGGCCGGCGAGGGTGTTGGCGGCGCGCAGCGGCTCCAGCGCCGCGACGTGCGACATCGACGGAAAGCCCGGGAGGAGCAGGAAACCGATGCGCCGGGGCGCCTGCGATTCCGCGTCGATCCGCCGTCGCACGAATGTCTCTCCGAGTTCGATTTTCGTCTCTCGGAGACAAGATATCAGAGGGGCGCTCGGGTCACCATGGGGCGTCGGCAGGGTTCGCCGACGCCGACCGAAGGACGGCCATGCGCTATTCTCTCCTCAACGTCATCGTCAACGGGCTGACCGGCAACCGCTTCACCGGCCCGGCCTGGCGCGATGCCTCCCCGAAGCCCGCCTACGACGTGGTGATCGTCGGCGGCGGCGGCCACGGGCTCGCCACCGCCTACTACCTCGCCAAGGAGCACGGCATCCGCAACGTCGCGGTGCTGGAGAAGAGTTGGATCGGCTCCGGCAACGCCGGGCGCAACACCACCATCTTCCGCTCCAACTACCTGCTGCCCGGCAACGAACCGTTCTACGAATGGTCGGTGAAGCTGTGGGAGGGGCTGGAGCAGGAGCTGAACTACAACGTCATGGCGTCGCAGCGCGGCATCGTGAACCTGATCCATTCCGACGCCCAGCGCGACGCCTATGCCCGGCGCGGCAACGCCATGCGGATGGCGGGGGCGGACGCCCATCTGCTCGACCGCGAGCAGGTGCGGCAGATGATGCCGTTCCTCGAATTCGACAATGCACGCTTCCCGATCAAGGGCGGCCTGTGGCAGCCGCGCGCCGGCACCGCCCGGCACGATGCGGTGGTGTGGGGCTATGCCCGCGGCGCCGACATGCTCGGCGTCGACATCGTCCAGAACTGCGAGGTGATCGGCTTCTCGCGCGGCGCCGACGGGGCGGTCACGGGGGTCGAGACCACGCGCGGCACGATCGCGGCGAAGAAGGTGGCGCTCTGCGTCGCCGGATCGTCGTCGCGGGTCGCCAAGCATCTCGACATCCGCCTGCCGCTCGAGAGCCACGTGCTCCAGGCCTTCGTGTCGGAGGCGGTGAAGCCGCTGGTGCCGGGGGTCGTCACCTTCGGGGCGGGGCACTTCTACATCTCGCAGTCGGACAAGGGCGGCCTCGTCTTCGGCGGCGACCTCGACGGCTACAACTCCTATGCCCAGCGCGGCAATCTCGCGGTGATGGAGGACGTGTGCGAGGGCGGCATGGCGGTGATGCCGCTGATCGGGCGGGTCAAGCTGCTGCGCCAGTGGGGCGGGGTCTGCGACATGTCGATGGACGGCTCGCCGATCATCGACATCGGCCCGCTGCCGGGCCTCTACCTCAACACCGGATGGAGCTACGGCGGCTTCAAGGCGACGCCGGCCTCGGGCTGGTGCTTCGCGCACACGATTGCCCGCGACGAGGCCCATCCGCTCTCCGCCGCCATGCGGCTCGACCGCTTCCGCTCCGGCCGGGTCATCGACGAGAAGGGGGTCGGCGCTCAGCCGAATCTGCACTGATGAGGATCGA